>JAANMV010000008.1_pt1 | contig 223037 bp, 155 predicted proteins | sample 7279661 | NCBI WGS metagenome assembly JAANMV01 (sample SAMN14094540, study PRJNA606508) | bioreactor metagenome | isolation source: A lab-scale SPAN reactor treating ammonium-rich wastewater day 121 | place: Ireland: Galway | collected 2017-05-16
GGGCGTGCCCAACGCCGAAGAAGTGGTGGTGGTCGCTCCGTCGTTCGCCGAAGGCTACACGGCCGCGGAAGCCGCGCGGGCCTACAACAACTCGCTGTACGGCACCAACGGCTCGTACGGCGGCAACATGGGCACGTTCTTCGGCGGCTTTGGCGGCTTCGGCGGCTTCGGCCTGCGGTAACAACGATTGAGGGTGGCAGCGACTCGCCCTTGTCCGCTGCATACATCCGATCGATGCGGAACATCAAAACCGGCGGAGTGGCGAACGCCCTCCGCCGGATTATTGGGATGGAGACCTTTTGCAATTGTGCCTTCAACGGGCGGCTGCCCGTTGAAGGTTGCAAATCGAGACCGAAATCGACGTACTTGCAGGGCCCAACTCAACTTGCCAATTCAGCCGGTTGCGACGAATTGACCATTGGACAGCAGTTTCAATCCAGCGCCATTGCGAATCGATCTTCACCGATTTTTGTGAAAGTGTTCATGACGATCCGGAACATGCATATCGGTGTGGCACTCTTGACAACGGGCACTTACTCCATGAAGCGCATCCTTATCACCGGTTTTCTTCTGGCCTGTTCAGGCTGCGCTTTGTCCGAGAAGGCGGGATTTGGCCGCAAGCAGGACGATACGGTGGATCGCTCGTTGAGTCTGGCCCGGCTGTCCGAGCGGCATGGCAACGTGCAGCAGGCCGAGCAGATTTACACCAAGATTGCCGAGAAGCATCCCAAGAACACGTTGGCCCCGCATCGATTGGGCGTGATCGCGGCCAAACGCAACGAATTCGACACGGCAGAAAAATGGTTTGCCGCAGCGCAGGCCGCGGGTCTTAACAGCGCGGAGTTACACTGCGACATCGGCTATACACACTACATCAAGAACGATCTGGAGGCTGCCGAACACTCGCTGCACAAGGCGCTTGCCATCGATCCGCAATGCAAGCGGGCACACAATACCCTGGGCCTGGTACTGGCGGAAAGCGGAAGGTTTTCCGAGGCGTTGGCTTCTTTCCGGCGCGCGGTCGACGAATCGGAAGCACTGGCCAACCTGGCTTACGTGCAAGTGCAATTGGGGGCGCTGGCCGAGGCCGAGAAAAACTATCATCGAGCACTGGAGCTGAACCAGAATTTGAAATCGGCGGGCGAAGGCTTGCTGCAGTTGGCAACCCTGCAGGGTCAGGCGCCCCGGGCGATTCCGCCCAGTTCGCCCCGGCAACTGGGCAGCCAGCCCGAGTCGGCCGTGGTGCAGTCGAATCACGGAGCGATTGAAGCAGCCCAGCTGCCGCACGCGGCACAGCCGAATCCAACCGGCCAATTCACTCAGGTTTCGGCCGTTCGGCAGGGCCCTGAGTACAACGCCGCGCCGAGCGAGTCAGACCCGGCCGTCGCGACGGCCACCTTGTATGATCCCCGTGTCAGAACGGTATCTCGGGATATTCCCCTGTCGGGGATGAACGGTAGCGGGTACATTTCGGCGGCCGCCGAGGGGCCAGGCACGCCGGTGTCGTTGAAACCGCAAGGCTTTTCGCCCAGCCCTCAACCGCCGCATGGCTTGCTTCCCTCGCGCAATCCGAGTTGGCCCTCGGGTCAAACGCAAGACCCGTTGATTCCCTAATAGCGCTGAGTGATGAGCAGTTTACCGCGTACGGTTGTCACGATCGCCACGTACAACGAGATGGAAAACCTTCCGTTGTTGGTGGAGGAGATCCATCGGCATGCGCCCCAAGTGGATATTCTGGTAGTCGACGACAACTCGCCCGACGGAACCGGCCGCTGGTGCGACGAGCAATCCGCTAGCGACACTCGGTTGCATTGCCTGCATCGCGAGGGCAAACAAGGGCTGGGCACCGCGATTGTGGCCGGCATGAAGTGGGCGATCGAGCGCGAGTACGATTTTGTACTCAACATGGACGCCGATTTCAGCCATCATCCGCAATACCTGCCGCAAATGATCGAGGGCATGAACCCCACGAGCGGCAAACCGGTGGATATCATGATTGGCTCGCGCTACGTGCCGGGAGGAAAGATCGAGGGCTGGCCGCTCAAGCGGCACTTCATGAGCCGGGCCGTGAATGTATACGCTCGCACGCTGCTGTGGTTGTCGCCACGCGATTGCAGCGGCGGGTATCGATGTTATCGGACGTCGCTGCTCAAGAAACTCGATCTCGACGCCATCACTTCTCGGGGCTATTCGTTCCAGGAAGAAGTGCTGTGGTTGGCCCGCAAGGCGGGGGCAACCTTTGGCGAAACCCCCATCACCTTTCGCGATCGAACCCGGGGCCAATCCAAGATCAATATGCGGGAAGCCTGGGGCGCCTTGTGGGTGATTCTTCGATTGGGTTTGCTGCCGAAGAAGCAGCACGCGGCAAGCGCTGGCAAAACCTAGGATCAAATATTCCAACCGTCATGGGCGGGGGCTGCGATCGGTTGCCCCCCCTCTGAATTGCCGGCCTGGCGTCTTCTATGATTTGGTTGCCCCGCGATGTTCTGGGCTCTCACTGCTCGAGGGTTTTGGACATTTGTATCGATCGGGGCCCCGGCGTTCTGGCCTGCCAGGCGTGGAACCGTCGCGGCGACGCTCGCCCTGCCGATTGGGGCGACTCTACCGTCCTCCCTGTTTTGGATGCAGCCGATTGTCGCCGTTTTCCGATGCGCAACAAAGATGCGCGATAGTCTCCGTGCTTTTGCCGCGGAACGTTGCTTGCAGGTTGCATTCACGGAAATCGGACGTGCGAGGTGCGGATTGCTCGGGGCGCTGAAGGCCACGGTGCTGGTTGCGACGATATGGGTCGTCAACGCTCATGCTGCGCCTGCCCAAACCGCCTCGACGGCTAACGTTCCCCCGGGGCAACTTCCCCCGCCGATTTACACCCGGCAAATGGCGTTCTCCATTCCCTTTCAGGTGGGCACGTCGGCCAGACCGGGCGAACAACCAGCCGAAATCCAGCTTTATACGTCGGTCGATCGAGGGCGCAAGTGGTCGTTGGTGCGCACGTTGCCGCCTGCTGCCGGGGCGTTTGCCGTTCGAGCCCCTGGCGATGGCGAATACTGGTTTTGCGTGCGAACGAAAGATGCCTCGGGCGTGGTGCGACCCACGGGAGAACCGCAACCCGGGATGCGCGTCATTATCGATACCTCGGCGCCCGAACCCAAGTTGAACGCTTGGCGCGGCGGCGCCGGCGAACTCAATGCCCAGTGGGAAGTTCGCGATGCCAATCTCGATCCGAGCACGCTGCAATTGGAGTACCGGGTGGACGACGGCCCCTGGCAGCCGGTCGCCTTTGAACGCCTGCCGCCGGGGAGCGCCCGCGAAACGTATGTTGGCATGACGACCTGGTTACCCGACGTACGTGCCGAAAACTACGAAGTGCGCGTGCAAGTACGCGACCGGGCCGGAAACCCGACCGTGCATCGAACCTTGATTGGCAGCGGAGAAGGCAGCGCGGTCGCTGCTAACCCGGGATTGGAGGCGGCAAGCCCGGGGCACAACTGGCCAGGGCATCATGTGCCTCCCACGACCGAGGCTTCTCCAGTGGGCATGGCATCGGTGGCCGGGACGTCGCAGGCGTTACCAGAAACCGGCGCTGGCGGCAATCACACGCCGCAAGCCGCCCCATTCCCCAGTACCGGTGAGGCCACGGCAGGCAGCGGTTCACTGAGTCAAACGTTGCCGCCGGTCCATGGTTACGCCGCTCCCGCGCCGCAAACCATACCTCGAGAAGGAATTGCGGTAACGGAGGTCCCTTCCGGTAATGCCCGCGAAGGCGATTGGACCGCGACACCGAGCAAGCCCATCGCCAATCCGTATGTGAGTTCGAGTTTGAACCAGGGAACGCAGGTGACGCTGCTGCCCGAACTGCCGGGCGTCCCTCGCCATCGCCGCCAAGGCGATGTACCCGCGTTGGACCCCATCACGGCAGGCCGGCAGAACTCTTTGTATACGAGCACGGACTCGGGCGCCGTGTCGTGGCCGGTCGACCGTCGGAGCATCCAGCCGTTGGACCGCAGCCCTCTGTCGCCCCAAGGTGGAATGGCGGGCGGTTCGTCGGTGCAGTTTCAGAATATGGAACAGGCCGGGCAGAGTTACGCCTCGGACATCGATGCGGCAGGCGGGCGCGGCGAAGGCATCATTCGATATCAGGAATCGAATACCGGCGGCGCGTACCGGCCTCCCATCCATGCGGTCGACGCGGCATACGCGGCTACGACACCCAGCGCGGCGGGCAACCTGCCCTCGGCGGCCCGCCGTCCCTGGATGGTGCGCTCGCGAACCTTTGAACTGAAGTACGATCTGACGCAATCGGCGGCGCACCCACAGCGCGTAGAATTGTGGGGAACGACCGATGCCGGGCAGCATTGGCAACGATTTGCGGTTGATGCCGACGGCCGCAGTCCGGTGCATGTCACGGTGCCCAGCGAAGGGCTCTACGGCTTCAAACTGGTAGCGCAAAACAATCAGGGATTGGTGGAGTTTCCGCCGGCGCGTGGCGATGAGCCGGACGTTTGGATCCAGGTTGACGTGACCCGTCCCTCGTGCCGGCTTACGCGGGCTGAGCAAAGCGCCCCTCCGCGCGACAGCGAACTGACCATTGAATGGGAAGCCGCGGACGTCCACTTGGGACCGCAAGCCGTGACTCTGGAATACGCGCGCACGCTGCAAGGCCCCTGGATACCCATTGCCGTCGATGTGGCCAATACCGGCCGCCATGTTTGGCAAATGCCTGAACGCACGCCGGGTTCGTTCCATTTGCGGCTGCAGGTTCGCGACCAGGCCGGCAACGTGGGCGAGTTCATCACCGCCGAGGCCGTGACTCCCGTGCGATCCAACGCGGGACGGATTCTCGATGTGAATCCCACCGCGGAGCCGCTGCGCACGGGTCGCCGCGGGCAATTGTATCAATTCCGCTGAACGTCGCTTTGGCCCAACCCCGTGCGGGTTAATCCCCCTTGCGCCAATTGGGCGATTCTGCCCAAAACCCGGCAGCCCGTAGCTTTGGCTGGCTGGTTGTCGTTAGAATGCCCCTTGCATGACCGAAGATCGCCATGAACTCGGGCTGTCTCAGCCGGCGACAGGTCGTGCGCTAGAGAACAGAGCATTTCCGCGCCACCCTTGGGCGTCGTCTAACGGCCATCGGCCAGCAATACCGTGAAGATCTGGTACAACAAAGTTAATGAAAGCCGACGTTCTGTATTGGAGACGGCCGAGTCGTCGGTGACGATTGGGCGCGATACGGAAAACGACATCGTGCTGCGCAGCCCCCTGGTTTCGCGGCAGCATGCCGTGGTGCGATTGGACGGCGATCGGCTGCTGATCGAGAACGTGGGGCTCAACAGTTGCCTGGTGGGCGACAAAGAGTTGCTGGGGGGCGAGCAAGCCGAATTTGCGCCGGGCACGAAGGTTCGCATCTGGCCGTTCACACTCACCTTCGAAACGGAAGTTGCCCCGACGGTAACACCTCGCGAGGTGGAGGCGCATTTGCGCGGTGTGCTGGCCACGCTCGAATTGAAAATCCATCAGAAGTTGCTGGAACGACTCGATTTGTACGAGTTGGAAAACAATCGCGTCCACACGCGCGAGAACATTCTTCTGCTCGAGAACAACATCGAGGACGTTTGCCGCGAACTGGAAGTATTCGGCCGAGACAACGAACCGCTGCTCGATGAACTGACGGTGCTCACCCTGCGCGACCTGCTGATCAACCAGTTGATCATGGAGACAGGGCACGAGGAGTTCTTCGACCTGGCCTCGCTCACCTCCAACGAGTTCGACGTGCCGGCCACGCTGGTTCCCGAGCGCGAAACCGAACTGCACAACCTGCTGCAGTACACGCGCGAACGAATGGAGCTGGACAAGCTCTCCGACGTGAGCAGCCAGATTTATCTGCTCGAGGAAAAGTTTGCCGAAGTGGCCCAACTGGTTCGAATTCACCTGCACGCCGAGCTGCGCAAATACATGGTGCTGCGCACGCTCAAGAAGGATCTGAAGGATACCGTATTTGGCTTTGGCCCGCTGCAAGACTTGCTGCGGGCCCCCACCATTTCCGAAATCATGGTGGTCCGCAGCGACCAGATTTACGTCGAACGCGGAGGGGTGATCGAGCGCTCGGGCCGGCGGTTCATTTCCGAAAAAGTGACCGAAAGCATCATCGAGCGGATTGTGGCCCAGGTCGGACGCCGCATCGACAAGAGCACGCCGCTGGTCGATGCCCGATTGCCCGACGGCTCGCGCGTCAATGCCATCATTCCGCCCCTGGCCACGCGCGGCCCGTGTCTCACCATCCGCAAATTCCCCGTGCAGCGGATGACGATGGACGATCTGCTGGAATTGGGCAGCATTACCGAACCGGCGGCGCGGTTTTTGCGCGCGGCGGTGATCGACCATCGCAACGTGCTCGTCAGCGGCGGTACAGGCACCGGCAAAACCACCATGCTGAACGTGCTTAGCAGTTTCATTCCATTCAAAGAGCGCATCGTCACCATCGAAGACACACAAGAGCTGCGCTTGCACCAGGAACACGTGGTGAGCCTGGAATCGAAGCTGGCCAATGTCGAAGGGACAGGGCAGTACACCATTCGCGACCTCGTTCGCAATGCCCTGCGGATGCGGCCCGACCGCATCATCGTGGGCGAGTGCCGCGGCGGCGAGGCGCTCGACATGCTGCAGGCCATGAACACTGGCCACGACGGCAGCTTGACGACCGTGCACGCCAATAGCGCCGAAGAAGTGATCGAACGCTTGGAAGTGCTGGTGCTGATGGCCGCCGACCTGCCAGTGCTGTCGATCCATCGGCAGATTGCGTCGGCCGTGGATCTGATTGTGCACATATCGCGCCTGCCCGGGGGCCGCCGAAAAGTGACGCAGATTGCGGAAGTGGTAGGGCTCGACCCCGACACCAACGACGTGGTCCTGGCCGACATTTTCAACTTCCGCGATGGCCAACGACTGCAACCGACCGGCTACCTGCCGTCGTTCATCGATTCGCTGGTGGAAAAAACCCTGCTCGATTTAGGTTTTTTGTACGCAGGCTGGGAAAGCACACGCGACGTGCGCACGGTTCCCAGTTCGCGGATCACCGTGGTGTCCCAACCGCCAGCGGGCGCTGCGGCTTCGCCGGCCACCATCTCGCACATTCCCGAATCGCCGGACAAGAGCGAACCGCCCCCCAAAGGCAAACCGCTGCGGAGCGACAAGGCGACCGTGGCCCCGCCTGAAGCGCCGCGTCCAGCAGCGCCGACGACGCCAGCCCCCGCGGCAAAAGGCGGGAGCCAGCCGGCAAAAGAAACGGCCAAACCGACCAAGGGCGCGACATCGCGCACCGAGCGAACGGGCGCCACCCAGACGACGAAACCTCTGCCCGCCGCTGCCGCCCCCGAGGCCCCGTCGTCGACTCCTGGCAGCGCGCCGCAACCGGCGGCCGCGAACGCCCGAGCGGATTGGTATTGCCGGATCATGGGCGCCGAGTTTGGACCGATGACCGAAGAAGACCTGGTGATCATCTACCGGTCGGGGCAACTGGCCGCCCACGACCTGGTGCGCGAAGGTCCCCACGGCCAGTGGTTTCCGGCCGGCTCCACCACGCTGTTGCAAGGACAAAAGTAACCGCGCATCCATAATCGGCGAGAGGCAGTCGCCGTAGGTCGTTTAACCCTTTGCAACCGGTCCCCATGGACGTTCAACCTCTCATCTCCAGCGGCATCCTCGGGGCATCGATCGCCACGTTCGTCTATTTTTGCCGCGACTATTACGGCCAGTTTCTCGATTTTGTCGAAGCCGATTTCACCGAGAAATTGCGGCGGATGCGCATCCCCACCACCAAGCTTCGCACCTACTTGCTGGCCTGGAGCGTGATCATTGTTGGCGGTTCCGGCGCTCTGTGGGTGGCTTTTGACAGTTTTCCCCTTGCGCTGCTCTCGGCCGTGATTTTGTTCTGCGGACCGTGGTACATCCTGCGGCGCATGGCCCAGCGCTATCGGGAAAAAATCGAGGATCAATTGGCCGACGGCATGGCGTCGTTCGCCGGCGGTATCCGCGCCGGATTGTCCATCGCCCAAGCGCTCGAACTGCTCGGCGAACAGGGACCGCGGCCCATGCGCGACGAATTCCGGCAAATTGTTGGCGAGTACAACCTGGGCAAGCCGCTCGACCGCACCATGGATGAAGCCAAGGAGCGGCTGCAGAGCGAAAACTTTGCGCTGTTCGCCGCGGCACTCATGGCCAGCCGAGAAAGCGGCGGCAAGCTGAACGAAACGGTCGAACGCATCGCCACCAGCGTACTCGAAATGCAACGGCTCGAGCGGAAGATTCGGTCAGAAACCGCCCAGGCCCGACGGTCTGCCCTTTACATGGCGCTCGCGCCCTTGATGATCCTGGTGGTGTATGCGTTCGTCGACCCCTTGAACACGGCCCGGCTGTTCAACACCATGCCGGGGCAAATGATTCTCTCCGTCGCGATCGTGCTGAACCTGCTGGCCTATTTCTGGGCGCGCAGGATTCTCAATCCGGACATTTAGCCGGAATCGCACGCCTATGTTGGGGAACGGAACGGGTCGTTGGGCGGTTGGTCGAGTCTTCCGTTCCTGCTGCGATCGCATCCACGCTCGTCGGCACTTGCGCAGGGTGGGGGCGCTTTCATCCGCGATGGAGATCGCTGGTTGCCGTCGAACTCGCTTCGGCCCCGTGTTGAAACCGCCGTTTTCTTGGTACAACGGGGCAGCAACGTCGCAACCCCCCATACTTCGTAGGAGTGATTGTGAGCGCGGACGGCGGATCTTCCGGCGCAAGCCCCTTTCCCTTGGTGGCGGTCGATATCGGCAATACTCGGTTCAAGCTGGGATTGTTCGAGCAACCGCCGCTGACCGCGGACGATGCTCTTCCTTCTCCCACGCGCGTGCTGGAATTGTCGCCGCAGGAAGTGCCTCGCATCGCCGACTGGTGTTTGCCGTACAGCATTGAAAGCCTTTCCTGGTGGGTGGGGAGCGTGCAGCGAAGCTACACCTCGCGACTGCTTCAGTGGCTTCGCGCGGAACGCAACACCTCGATCACGCTCTTGGCTTGCCGCGACTTGAATCTGGCGACCGCATTGCCACGCCCCGACATGGCCGGCATCGATCGCCTATTGGCCGCGGTGGCCGCTAACCGTTTGCGCTCGAAGGACCGCGACGCCGTAGTGGTCGACCTTGGCACGGCCGTGACCGTCGATTTTGTTTCGCGCGACGGCGTCTTCCAAGGGGGAGCCATTTTGCCGGGAGTCGCCATGGCGGCCCGGGCGTTGCACGAGTTCACGGATCTGTTGCCGCTGGTGCCGATGAGCGAATTGGAGACTCCTCCCCCCGCGCTGGGCAACGATACCGTGAGCGCCATGCGGGCCGGTCTGTTTTGGGGCGTGATCGGCGGAGTGAAGCAACTATTAGCCGAATACGCCCGCGACTGCGAACCCCCGCTGGTCATACTTACCGGGGGCGCCGCGGCGAACGTGGCGCAACTGCTGGCGTCCGATGCGCTGTATGTGCCGCACCTGGTGTTGGCCGGCATCGCCCTCACGGCCGCCAAATCGTAAACTCAAAGAACCCTTGATCGGGCAGATCAACAGTTCTCGACCCCACAAGTACATTCATCCTTTTCCCGATTTGTGCCATCATGCCCTGGATCACCGAACGCGCCGCTGAGATTCCCCGCCATCGCATGGAAGAAATTCTTGCGGAAACGATCGAACGATGCCGGCAGCGGCTGACTCCCCATCCTCGCCGGGTGCTGTTATTGCCGCCGGACATCACCCGCATGCATTCCGGGGCCGGCTGGATCACCGAATACTTTTATGAGCGGCTGCACGGCGAAGCCGAGGTGCACGTCATTCCCACGCTAGGGCAGCACGAACCGCACACCCGCGAGCAAAATCGGCAGATGTTCGGCGCCGTTCCCCACGAGCGCATCCATCCGCACGACTGGCGGAATGGCTGCGTTTACCTCGGCGACATTCCCGCCCACCTGGTGGCCGAGCTTTCGGGCGGCGCCGCCGATTGGGACATTCCCATCTGGCTCAATCGCATGCTGATGGAAGAACACTGGGATTGGATCATCAACATCGGTCACGTGGTTCCGCACGAAGTTCTCGGCTTTGCCAATCACAACAAGAATTACTTCATTGGATTGGCCGGCAAGGAACTTATTTGCAAGTCGCACATGGCAGCCGCGACCTACGGCATCGAGAACAACCTGGGCAACCTGCTCACTCCCGTCCGCCGGTGTTTCAATTGGGCCGAGGAAAAGTTCCTGGGCCATCTGCCTGATCTCTACGTGCAAGTCACGCTTGCCCGAAACAGCCAAGGGCGCCTGGTGCATACCGGCGCCTATGTTGGCGACGATCTGGAGACCTATCTGGGCGCGGCCAGGCAGGCTCGCGACGAAAACATCACGGTTCTGGACCAGCCGCTGAAGAAGGTCGTGTGCGTGATGCAAGGCGACGAGTTCTTCAGCACCTGGGTGGCCAACAAAGCCGTCTATCGCACGCGAATGGCGCTGGCCGACGGCGGCGAACTGCTGGTGATCGCCCCGGGCCTCAAGCGGTTTGGCGAACAACCCGAAGTCGACGCGTTCATTCGCAAGTATGGCTACGTGGGCACGCCCAAGGTGATGGAACTCTATCGAAAGAATGCCGATATGCAAGACCTGGCGCACGCCACGGCGCACTTGATTCACGGCTCGTCGGAAGGACGGTTTCGCATCACGTACGCGCCCGGCCATCTCACCCGGGCCGAGATCGAGCAAGTCAATTTCCGCTACGCCGACCTGCCAGAAACGCTAAAGACATATCCCATCGACCAGTTGCAGGAAGGTTTTCAAACCGTGAACGGCGAAGAAATCTTCTTTATTCCCACCCCATCGGCCGGCCTGTGGGCCACGCGCCAGCGGCTCTTCAACCGGGCTAGCGGGTTTGGAGAAGGATGATCAGGACATGCCATCACGCTGGATGGGGACGGCGGTAATGCCTTGCGTTTGATTTCAACGCGGCGCCGTCCCCAACCGTGCCCCAGCGGGCCAGCAATGGCATACGCTGATTTCTGGACGTTTGACCAACAGCCGTCGCACAGTGCGTGGCAACCGCCTTTCATGCAAAGCTGAGCCGAGCCACTTCACGCGGCCTTGGCCAGCACGCGCTGGCACGGCGTGGTCGCCAGTTGTGGCAGTCCCAGGCGGCTGGGTTCGTCTTGCACCTGGTCCACCACGTACCTTACGTAACCGGTTGCAAACTCGCACAGGTCGTGCATGTCGGTATCGGTCAGCCCTAGCAGCGCCATCGTGTTGCGATTGCAGAGGGGCAGCATGTAGTCGGCGCCGCACACCTTGGCGGTATCGCCCGACGCCGTGATGTTGTTGATCAGGCCGCGACGCGCCGAGTGGCTGGCATCGTCTTTCTCGCGGGCAATCTTGGCGATGGAAGGCATGGCGAGCAATTCGTCGCCGTCGCGATACACGACCACGCGCAGTTCATACTTGTGGCCCTGAAGCGCGTGCGACGGTTGTTCGATGCGGCAAGCGTCGACATATTCGCAAACGGTGTAGGGCAAGGCGCCGCCGGCCATGCCATAATACTCGGCGGTTTGATGAAGCGACCCGTCGATCTTGTCCACCACGCTCGCCAGCGGTTCATCCGCGGAAAAGAAAAATTCGATGCCGTGACCCAGTCCCGTGCCGTGCGGCTTGATCACGACCTGCCGCCCTCTTCCCAGCCAATCCATCACCGTTTCAATCAGTTCATCGCGAGTGTGAGCGTGTTCGAACAGCACGTCGTCGGGGAGCGCGGGGTGGGGATGGTTCTGAACGAAGTCGTTCATCAAATCGTAGGCCAGGCCCTTGTCGGCGCCGGCGGCAAAGCAGCGATTGAGCGTCTTGAATTTTGTCAGGTCAACCTGCTCGCCGAACCATTGCAGCAGGTTGCGGCAAAAACGATCGTTCACCGCGCCCATCACCGGGCGTCCATGCAGGCTGAGCGTGCCGTCGCCATTCAGTTTCAAGGTGCGCAAGAGGTCTTTCATATAGCCAGGGACCACCGTCGGTCCGCCGCGATAACCTCGCTCGGTTTCGGCGGCTAGTTGCGACAGACTGCGGGCGTACGCTTCGCCGAACCGCCGTTCCAGTCCTTGCCGGATGGCTTCGACAAACAGCACTTTTTCGTGCGCGAGGCGGTTCATGCGGGGATTGCTGTCCGACTCTTTTCCCGAGACGGCCAGCAATACCACGCCCTGGGGATCATCGAACGATTGCGACGTTTCGGCGAGGGAGTGCATCATGGCGGCGAGCGAGGGAAGCGGCATGTTGGTCACGCCGCCAATTCCGGTGCCGTTGAGTTCCAGCAAATGAAACTGCTTTTGGCCGTTGTGTTCCGAAACCAGAATATCGAGCGGCGCCGCCAGGAAGAGATCTCGTTGCGCTGCGCCGCGCAGCGGCTGCGCCGAGCTGGCCGCCAATTCTTCCCACAGATCGAGATTCTGAGCCGCGCTAATCGCGTTGCGATCTTCAAGCTCCACGCCCAGCAATGAAGACGATGCAATCAAAGATTCCAATGAGACAGGCAAGAGGTTCGAGCGCATCATGCGTTCTCCAGATTATTGCCGCAGCAAGATATTCGCGGGGGAGAAGTGAGCCGCGTGCTGCAAGCATTTCCATCCCTAGCATCGACACCTTGGCACGCGGACATCACATGGCTCGCAAGGATTCCTTCCTTGAGTCGCGACGATTCCTGCTTATCCGCGCACGACCCGATCCGCGCACCGCGACCAAGTCGCTGTTGCATGATCGGACGCCGATGGGTGAGAAGGTAGAAGTCGCGCGCCGAAGCCGCGTGATGGTGTTCTTAATGCAATGCCCATGCCAATTGTCATTCCATCCACGCAACTTGATTCACGTCGTGCGGGTAGCGCGGACTAGGGCAATTTTGCATCTGCCACTTCCGCCAAAACGCGCAGCTCTTATCACTCGCAGTTGCGTAGGCACTGCATGTCAGGATGGGCTCATTGCAAATGTTCCAAGCCATCTTGAAAATGCTACGCGCGACACACTGGTGCATCGTCAACCACTGGGGGAAGCGGCGCCACTCGCAATGCCACGTGGCACGCGCCATAAACCACGTCATCGTTTTCTTTGATGCAGCGTGCATCCGAGAAGCTCGATGCGTAGTGCTTGTCTTCGCGACTCCCGCGTCGTCGGCCAGTGCGTGTTGCGTTCCGCGACAGCGCCAAGTGTTGCCGCAGGCAGAACCGTCGTGCTCGCACAGCGAGGGGATGCTGTTCCCATAGGTGCGTCGGCGTGCGATTTCTCCTGATGCCAGGGGTTGACTTATGCCGGGTGCGAAAGAGATTCCGGCGGCTCTTGCTGCGAATTCATAAATTCGGTACTGTTCCTGCCCCGAATCGTTGAACCGACCCCGAAGTGCGCCCGTAGTGGGGTAGAATTGAACGGCGGCTGGGCCGCAATGTTCATCTACCGAGCTTCCGGCGGGCGGTTTGAGCCGTAGTGCCTTCATCCCAAGCAGTGATCGCCACCCAACGTAAGCAGTGCTGGCATGGATTACGCTATCAATCGTTCAACTCGCCGCTGTTGCACCTCGGGTCGCGTGCTTGCCGAAGGCGAAGAGTTTTACACGGCCCTGTTTGTGGAGGGCGCGGAACTGGTGCGGCGCGATTACGCCAAGGAATCCTGGACGTCGCCTCCCGAGGGCGCGCTGGGTTGGTGGAAGGCTCGGGTGCCTCGTCGCGAAGAAAACAAGGCCAGACTCGCGCCAGATGAAGTGCTGCTGCAATTGTTTCATGAATTGGCCGAGCAGCCGGACAAACAAGATTTGCGGTTTGTGCTGGCGTTGCTGCTGGTCCGCCGCCGCTTGTTCAAGTGGGAAGAACCTGAAACCAACAACGACGGCCAAGAAGTGCTCGTCCTGTCTTGCCCTCGCGATGGCGGAACCTATCGAGTCGCGGCCGAGGTTCCCGATGACGCCAGGGCTGCGGAGATTCAAGACGAATTAGCCCAACTGCTATTCGCCGACGCCGCATAACGAGGAGAGCCCGGTTGCAAACCTTCCGCCTATCGCTGATTGCCGTTGCATTGTTTGCCGCCAGCGGCGCCAATTGCGCCCACTTGCAAAATCCCTTCCATCGCCCCACGGCCCCCGCGGTGCTTTCCGAAGCGCCCACCCTGGGCGATGTAACCGCCGTGGTCAACGCCAACAGCGGTCGGGTTCGCAGTCTCAAGGCCACCGGATGCCGGGTGAGCGCCGGTTGGATGCCGTCGATCAACGCCGACATTGCCCTGGAACGCCCTCGGCGATTTCGTCTTCGCGGTCAGACTTCCATCACCGGCCCCGAAGTCGACATTGGCAGCAACGACGAACTGCTGTGGAGTTGGGCTCGGCTGATGCAGCCGGCCGGCGTGTACTACATTCGCCATGCCGATTTCTACCAGAGCATGGCCCCGCAAATGATGCCCATCGATCCGGACTGGATCCCCGAAGCCTTCGGCCTGGCGACCTTCGCCACCCATGAACAGCACCAAGGTCCCAACCGGGTTGGCCAGGGACGACTTGAGATTCGCACCATGCGGCAAACCGCGGGGGGGCTGGTGACCAAGCTCACCGTGGTCGAAGACCGCACAGGGCATGTGCTGGAACAGCACCTGTACAATCAACAAGGGCAAAACGTGTTGAGCGTGTTGACCACGCAACACGAGTTGGATGTGGCCAGCGGCGCCTGGATTCCCAAGCGGATTGAATTGAAGGCCGCCGCGCTCGAGTCCTCGTTGAAACTCAAGCTCGAAAACGTGCAGGTCAATTCGATCAGTCCCAACGATGTGTCGCTGTGGTCCAAGCCCGAGATCGATGGATATCCCAATGTTGATATCGGGCGGATGGCCGCGGCGGCCGCGCCCGCGCAGCCGCAGGTTGCCGCGGCGCCAACCGACTTCCGTCAACCCCAGGCGCTGCCGGCACCGCCGGGCTATCAGCCAAGTCAGCCACAATACGCCCCGCAACCGGGCGGATATTCGAGCCAGGGAAGTTTGGGCTCGATGCAACCAGCGCCGCAGTATCCTCTGACGGCCCAGCCGTCGCTGCAAAATTCGATCACGGGCCAATCGCCTCCCGCAACGGCGCAGCCACAGCAGCGATACAAGCCGGCGCCGGCGCCGCGGATCCGTCCATTCCGTTACTGATGCAGAAGGATTGGGTCGCCCACGCGGATGTGCTGGCCGCCGCCCACGTAAACCGTGTTGACGGTGAGACGATAGCCATGGTCGAACCGCTCGCGGGCGGCCCAGCCCGGCAGGCTTGCTAACCGATTCTCGGCAAATAATTTAGCAAAGCCGGTCCAGACTTCCCCGGTTTGGGCATGCCGGGTAGGGACCGCGCAGCGCTGGCAAGGGTTGGTTCCCAACCAGTGCGAGTCGCCAATGCTGAAGGCAATGTTCGTACCTGCCGGGCCTACCAGGCGGTCTTCCCAAAAAGCAGGCAAAGGATCACCGGCAAAGTCCCCCGCCGACGATGGGGTGCCTATTTCAAGATTTGCCCGAAATCGTTGGCGAATATCATCGAGCGTCAAACCGGCAAACCAGCCTGAGACAGCGGCCAAGGTGGGTGTGGAAACCACGGTGGGCCCGTGATTTTCCGCATCGTCGGGAAATCCACCGGCAGCGTTCTCTCGCAGGAGTACGTCCCGCCCCAACGCCTGCGACAGCCAGGTTTGCAGCCTGTGCGCTTCGCTCCCCAGGTGGAATTCGCCCGCTGGGCCATTGGCAGTCTTCAGCTGTACGACACTCTCGTGAAGTTGATAGGTTGCCCGAATGCGGTGCAAACCGGGCTCGCGTTTGCCGTTGATCCACTCTCCGGAGGGGTCGACGAGCGACCAGCGGCGATCATGAACCAGGCTGCCCGACGGCAGAATCTCGGCTGTTTCCACCTCGACGCCCTCGAGCGACTTGATGGGATAAATGACGATTCGAGCCAGTCGCGGGAGGACGTGGTCGTTCATTTGGCGGGCTCTTGGGGAAGAATTTTGAACCATGCTTCAAGCGATTGAGCCGCAAATATTTTCCATTTTTGCAGCATTTGGCAGTTTAAGGAGAATTGGCGCAGTTACAGGGTATAGACAGCCTGGTGTGGGGCAAAATAATGGCGAACTTAAGCTCCAAATACGGGGGGCGACGCTCTTTTGGGGATTTTTTGTGCAGCACGGTTTCGCCTGAGCATGCGTATTAACAGGAATGCCCGTTGGGCGATGGCGGCAACAGTTGCTTGCCTTGCGGCGGGAGCGCACTTATTCTGTAAATTACCACACCGCCTTTACCCACCTAAATGCGATAAGCCGGAGCGCTCGCCTCATGAAACCTTTTTGTCGTCAAACTGCGCTTGCCGTCTGGCTAGCGGTTGCATCGTGGACTGCGCCGCTCGTTGCCGCCGATCCCATGGACTGGCCCTCCTGGCGGGGACCGCACCAGAACGGAACCTCCCTCGAGGTGGGACTGGTCGATTCGTGGGATCCCGAGACAGGCGAAAACCTGCTTTGGAAGCGAGACGACCTCGCTACCCGCAGCACCCCCATCGCCATGAACGGCAAATTGTACTTTCTTGCCCGTGCCGATGAAGGCACCAAGAAAGAAGGCGAGCGAGTGGTCTGCGTGGACGCCGCCACCGGCGAAGACGTCTGGCAAACGAAATTTGGCGTTTACCTCTCGGAAGTACCCGATACGCGCGTGGCCTGGTCAAACGTCTGCGGCGACCCCGAGACAGGCAATGTTTACGCCCAGGGCGTGTGCGGGCTGTTCATGTGTCTTGACGGCGAAACCGGCAAGGTGATCTGGTCTCGCTCCATGCACGAGGAATTCGGCCTGCTGAGCACCTATGGTGGCCGGACCAACGTGCCCATCATTTACGAAGACACCGTGATCATTGGCGCGGTGATTATCGGTTGGCGCGAGATGGCCGTGCCGGCGCACCGCCTGGTGTGTTTTGACAAGCGTTCGGGCGAGGTGCGTTGGATCAGCGGGACTGCTCTCAGCCCTCCCGACACCACCTACAGCACGCCGGTGTCGTGCAAGCTGGGGGGACAAGACGCCATTGTGTTTGGCTCATCGGATGGCGCCGTGCATGCGTTCCAGCCGCGGACTGGCAAGCCGATCTGGAGGTTTGGTTTGTCACGACGTGGCTTGAATGTCACTCCCCTGGTGCATGACGACACGGTGTACATGGCCCACGGCGAGGAGCAATGGGCCGAAAACGATGCCACCATGGGGGCGGTGGTGGCGATCGATGGCACGCTGCAGGGAGACCTCACTGGCAAAGGCGCGAAATGGTCGGTCCGCGAAGTGATGGCGGTAAGGTCCTCGCCGTTGCTGATTGACGGCAAGGTTTACTTGTTCGACGACCGCGCCGGTCTATGGATCTTCGACGCCAAAACTGGCAAGCAGCCGTTCAATAAGACGCCGCGGCCGCGTTACGATCTCAAAATTGGCCGTTTGATGTTCGGCAGCCCGCTGTATGCCGACGGAAAAATCTATGTGTGCTCGCTGTCGGGCGAATGGTGGATTCTGCGGCCCGATGCCGAGAAGGGCGTCGAGGTGGTGCAGCGCCAGTTGCGGCTGAATACCGAAGTGAACGCCTCGCCGATCGTGTCGCATGGCCGCATTTACCTGGCGACCGACAAAGCCTTGTATTGCATTGGCAACAAGGACCAGCAACCCCGGCTGGCCGAGAGGCCCGCCGCCCCCAGCGAGGTGGCGAACTTGCCCGAGGATAAAACTCCGGCTCAGGTGCAAGTTGTCCCGGCCGAGGTTTTGCTGGCCCCTGGGGATTCGCAAGAGTTCTCGGTGCGGTTGTTTAACGCCCGGGGAGAATTCCTGGGCGAGGGCAAGGCCGAGTTTAGTGTCGACCGTGGTGGCAACGTCACGGCCGAGGGTAAGTACACCGCCGACAAAGACTATACGCACCAGGCCAGCACCGTTACCGCCAAAGTGGGTGAACTGACAGGAATTGCCCGCGTGCGTGTGGTGGGCGATTTCCCCTGGTCCTTCGATTTCGCCGACGGGCGGGTGCCCGAGGTTTGGGTGGGCATGCGCAATCGACATATTGTGGTCGACTTGGATTTGGCGATGGCCCTCCGCAAAGGCGACCCGCTGGCACACCAGCTTTATCTGTACTTCAGCAAGGCGTTTCTCGACAGCGGCCGCTCGTCGCTGAGCTACTCCGATACCACGCGGCCCACGCCGTTCAGTTCCATCCTGAAGTTTCTCAGCGTGCATGGGCAGATTCAGACACTGGACGAAGCCAAGGAGTACTTTGAAGGCTCGCTGCAGCGGCTGGTGGAAGAAAAGGTGCTCGCCAGTTATTCCTGGTCGGGGGAAAAAGACTCGATCGGTTTGAGCCTGGAGAAAGGATCTCGCGGCATCGACAATGCCGTGATGGTCAAACTCGATCGCATTCCGGTGCCCCGCGGCTTTACGCAACTAGGCACTCGCAGCCAAGGCTGGATGGGGCCGGTCGATTTCCACGACTACACCATTGAGGCTGACTTCTACGCCGCCGAAAAGGGGGGTAAACTTCCCGATCTTGGCCTCAATAATCAGCGATATCAGGTTGAGTTGAATGGAGCGTCGCAGATTTTCGAAATCCGGACCTGGTTCGCCCAAAAACGGATGGCGCGCTCGGTTCCGTATACCTGGAAACCGTACACCTGGTACCGCATCAAAATGCGATCGGAGAACCACGACGACACCGTGGTGCTGAAGGCCAAGGTGTGGCCGCGGGATGAAGAGGAGCCCGCCGACTGGACGGTTACCGCCGAGGACCCCGCGCCCGAGCGGATTGGCGCGCCCGGTTTTTGGGGCAACGCCAAAGATACCGAGTTCTACATCGACAACGTCAAGGTCTACTACAACAAGTAGCGACCCTGGTTGGCGGGCGGTTCAATCCGCCCGGCAATTCTTTTCACAATGGAGTTCACCAACCTATGCGATTCACGGTTCGTGCCATGTCATGGGCGCTGATGGCGCTGAGCGTCACTGCCTATGGCTGTAGTGAGGTCATCCCCTCGGCCAGCAATACACAGCCCCAATCGTCCGATCAAGAAGCGGCCGAAGGCGCGATCGACGAGCACGCCGTCTCCACCGGCGCCGGCTTGTCGTGCTGCCAGATGAAGCCCGGCGACGCCACCGTTGCCGCCGCCGATCACCAAGCGGACAATGCGGCCCAAGCAACCGTTGCCACCGCCGCCGACGCCAGGAGCCAGGACTGGACGCAATGGGGCGGTTCGCCTGCCCGCAACAACGCGCCCGATGTCAAAAACCTGCCCGAATCCTGGGATATCGGCGAGTTTGACGAGAACGGCGAATGGAAGAAGGGGACCGGCGAAAACATCAAGTGGGTGGCACGCGTGGGTTCGCAAACCTACGGCAATCCGGTGATCGCGGGCGGTCAGGTGTACGTGGGCACGAACAACGGCGCGGGGTACATCGCCCGTTATCCGGCCGACGTCGACCTGGGTTGCTTGCTCGCCTTCCGCGAGAGCGACGGCGAATTTCTGTGGCAACACTCGAGCGAGAAACTGGCGACCGGTCGCGTGCACGACTGGCCGCTGCAGGGCATTTGCTGCTCTCCCCTGGTGGAAGGCGATCGCCTGTGGTTTGTGACCAGTCGCGGCGAAGTGGCTTGCCTCGACACCCAGGGCTTTTACGACGGCGAGAACGATGGCTCGTACAAGTCCGAGGTCTCTGAAGACAAGCACGAAGCCGACGTGATCTGGATGTACGACATGATGAAGGAACTGGGCGTGTCCCAGCACAACATGTGCAGTTGCTCGGTCACCGCCATTGGCGATTTGCTCTTTGTTTGCACTTCCAACGGCGTTGACGAATCGCACATTACCCTGCCGGCGCCCGACGCCGCCAGCTTTATCTGCCTGGACAAGAACTCCGGCAAGCTGCTGTGGAGCGACAAGTCCCCCGGCATGAACATTCTCCACGGACAATGGTCCTCGCCCGCTTACGGCGTGCTGGGCGGAGTGCCACAGGTGATCTTCGCGGGCGGCGACGGCTGGTTGTACAGCTTCCGCGGCGACGCCGGCAAAGACGGCGCCCCCGAGTTGCTCTGGAAGTTTGACGCCAATCCCAAGGAGTCGGAATACCTGCTCGGCGGCCGCGGCACCCGTAACGAAATCATCGCGACGCCGGTCATTTACGAAGGCCTGGTTTACCTGGGCGTTGGACAAGACCCCGAACATGGCGAAGGCGAAGCGCACCTGTGGTGCATCGACCCCACCAAGCGCGGCGACGTGAGCCCCACGCTGGTGTTCAACAGCAAAGATCCCACCACCCCCATTCCCCACAAACGGCTGCAAGCCGCCGAGGCCGACAAGGGCGACATCGTTCGCGACAACCCCAACTCGGCCGTGGTGTGGCACTATCACAAGATCGATTCCGACGGTGACGGCAAGTTTTCTTTCGAAGAAACCATGCACCGCACCATCGGCACCGTGGTTATCAAGCCGGTCGAAGAGGACGGCAAAACTTACCACATTCTGCTGCTGGCCGACTTTTCGGGTTTGGTTCACTGCCTGGACGCGATCACCGGCGAACGCTACTGGACGCACGACATGCTGGCGGCCAGTTGGGGCTCGGCCCTGATTTCCGACGGCAAAATGTACGTCGGTGATGAGGATGGCGACGTGACCATCTTCAAGCACTCGCCCAAGTTGGAAATCATCAACGAGATCAACATGGGCAATTCGGTGTACAGCTCGCCTGTGGCTGCCAATGGAGTGCTGTACATTTGCAACAAGACGCACCTGTTTGCCATTCAAGACCCCGCCGCGGCTAAAGCCGCCGCGGTCGAGTCCGATTCGCCAGAACAGCTGGCGGTAGCCGCTGATAATCTGCCGATTATCGGCGGTTTGGCCGCTTCGGCGCTGTTCAGTCGAAACTAGCGAGTTCCCGCAAACACGGGAAGCCTTGCAGCGGATGCCCTTGCCCTCACCATTCCGGCTTTTGCCTCGGATGGTGAGGGTTTTTATTTCCCGTAGTATTCGTCCGAAACTTTTCCTCCATTGCGCCGCGGCATGAGTTTGCTGCAATCCCCTGCACCTGAGCCCACCCTGGTAAGTGTCGTCACCCCGCCAGGGCGGGCGGCGGTGGCCACCGTGGTGATCGTCGGCCCTCGGGCCGTAACGATGGCAGACTCCTGTTTTCGTCCGGCGGGCACTCGATCCCTTAGCGCATCGCCACTGCGGCGCATTGTGTTTGGGCGCTGGGGAGATCCGCCAGGCGAGGAGGTGGTGGCCTGCCGCCGGTCGCCGCAACGAGTCGAAATTCACGGCCACGGCGGAGCAGCGGCGCCGGCGCAAATCGTGCGTTCGCTCGCCGCCCTGGGCTGCCAGGTCGTTCCGTGGCAAACGCTGCCCCATGCCGCCGGCCTTTCTCCCTCCCTGGCGGCAACCAAGTCTCAACGATCCATCGAGTTGCAGGCCGGGCAAGCAGGCGAAATCATTCGCGCCGAGGCTGCTGAAGTTCTCCCCCACTGCCTGACTCGGCGCACCGCAAGGCTTGTGCTGGAGCAATATCAGGGTGCCCTGGCTGTCGCCGCGCATGGCGCGCTGGTCGCCGCCAGCGCGGGAGAAATGCCTGCTGCCCAAGAGCAGCTAAACAACCTGGTGCGATGGTCGCACCTGGGTCTGCATGCCGCGCATCCGTTCCGCGTGGTATTGGCGGGCGACCCCAACGTAGGCAAGAGCAGCATCCTCAACTGCTTGTTGGGCTACGCTCGAAGTATCGTCACCCCCACCCCTGGCACCACGCGCGACGTCGTTTCCGAACTGGCCGCAATTCGGGGTTGGCCGGTTCTGCTGACCGACACCGCCGGCCTGCGACGCAACGCCGATCGACTGGAATCAGCCGGCATGGCGCTCACGCAGGCGGAAGCTGCTGCCGCCGACCTGGTGATTTTGGTCGCCGACGCCGCGGCGCCCAATCGGGAAAGCCTTGCCGAATTGGAGCAGCGTTATCCGCATGCCTTGCGGGTGGCCAACAAAGTGGATCTGCTGGGTCCCAACAAACCGCCAACCTCGTTGGGGCTGCCGATCAGCGCGCAAACAGGCGAAGGCCTGGCCGCTTTGGCCGATTCCATCGTGATGCGGTTGGTTCCCGACGAGCCGCCTGAGGGCGATGCGGTTCCGTTTACGATGCGCCAGATCGGTTGTTTGGACGCAGCGCGCCGCTTCGTATCGCAGCAGAATGCCGAAGAAGCCGTGAAGCATTTGACGAAGCTGCTCTGCGGGTAAATCGCCGCCAAGTTTCGCGCAACCGACAGTTCGTTCGCGCTCCGAGTCTTCAATCCGCGGCATCCAGATACGGATCCTGCCCCATTTGCCGCAGCATCTTGCCCCGCTGCTGCGTGAAGTATTGAAGTTTGCGCCGCTCGCTGCTGTGCCGCTGTTCCATCCGCCGCTGGGCGGCGCGAAACACTTTGGCCAGGTGATTCGCCTGCCCGCTTTCGGCCGACTTCAGCCATTTCGACGCGCGGGCCTGGCCAAAGGCGGCAATGAGCAACTCGTCTTCGAGCGATAGAAATTGGTGAAACGAACCCGGATCGCCCTGTCTTCCGGCGCGTCCGGCCAGTTGGCGGTCGATGCGAGCCGACTCGTGCATTTCGCTGGCGATCACATGCAGCCCGCCGAGTTCGGCCACGCCTTCGCCGAGCACGATATCGGTTCCGCGGCCGGCCATGTTGGTCGCCACGGTGACCTTGCCTGCCTGGCCGGCCTCGGCCACGATAGCCGCTTCGATTGCGGGGCTCTTGGCATTGAGCACCTGGTGCGGAATGCCTGCCTCGCGCAGTTTCTGCGACAGCAACTCCGACTTGTCGATGCTGCGCGTGCCGATCAGCACCGGCCGGCCTTGGGCATGCAGCGTGCGAACCTCGTTCACCACCGCTTGCCAGCGCTCGTCGCTGGCGGCAAACACCGAGTCGGGCAATCGTCGGCGTTGGCACGGTTTGCGGGTTGGCACGATCGCCATTCGCAGCTTGTAAATGCGTCGCAACTCGCCCGCGGCGCTGGCCGCCGTGCCGGTCATGCCCGCCAGGTGTTCGTAGCGAGTGAACAATTCCTGCACGGTAACCCGTGCAGCCTGCCGGGTAGGCGGGGATATTTCGAGCCCTTCCTTGGCCTCGATCGCTTGATGGATGCCATCGCGCCACTTGCGGCCTTCGCCAAGCCGACCGGTGAATTCATCGACAATCACCACTTCGCCATCGCGAATGATGTATTGCTGATCAAGTTGAAAGTCGCGGGCGACTTTGATGGCGGTTTCCGCGAGCTTGTAAATCTCGGCCGTGGCCAGCCCGTCCATCTCGCACGGTTTACGCAGGCTGCGCACCAGTTCTCGTCCCGCGACGTTGAGTTCCACGGTTCGCGGGCGGGGATCGTACTTGTAGTGCGTTGTTTCGTGAAAATGCCCCGCAACGCCGGCGGCCCAGCGACAACCGGCCACGGCGGCATGTTCGTGGGGGCCGGGCGGCTCGCTGATGATGAGCGGGGTGCGGGCCTCGTCGATCAGGATGCTATCGGCTTCGTCGATCAGGGCAAAATGCAGCCCCCGCATCAGCGGCTGGTTTGCGGGTCCCGCGTCGTTGCCGAGCAGTGCGGAGAGCACGTCGCGCCCGCCGTCGGTCTGTTGCCGCGCTTGAATGCGATCGCGCAGGAAATCGAAGCCGAACTCCTTGGCCGTGCCATAGGTGATGTCGGCGGCGTAAGCTTTTCGCCTTGCAGGCGGTTTCATCTCGGCGGTGATCACCCCGACGGTAAGGCCCAAAGCCTGGTATACCGGCCGCATCAGGTCGGCGTCGCGCTGGGCCAGGTAATCATTGGCCGTGGCGAGGTGGGCGCCGCGACCCGTCAGCGCGTGCAGGTAGAGCGGCAGCGTGGCGGTCAGCGTTTTGCCTTCGCCGGTCTGCATTTCCACCACGTTGGCCAGCATCAGCAGCGCTCCGCCGATCAGTTGGACGTCGAAATGGCGCATTTGGAGCTTTCGCCGGGCGGCTTCGCGAACCAGCGCGAAGCCCTCGGGCAAGAGCTTGTGCAGCGGTTCGCCGCTCTTGGCGCGATATCGCAGCGCCAAGCTCTGACGATGAAGGTCGCTGTCGCTCAACGATTGAAGCTGCGTTTCCCAGCGAGCAATCCCAGGCAAGAATCGCGCCGCAGCCCGCACTCCCGACGAACCTTCACGCCGCAATGTTAGCCAGCGAGTTGAAATTTTTTGCCACAAGAGACTGGCTTCCTCGGTTGTTGCTGCGGTATTTCTTAGCCAGGCGGGCCGAAGTTCGCGCGCGCCTCAGTCGCATCAGGACTCGACCGAGTGTGCAACGGGGCCTGCCCGCGGGCAATCGCGGCGGGTCGAAACCGGACGGCCGTTGCCGACAAGACGTTGCCGCGGTCGCCCCCCAGGGACCAGGGCGGGGGGTGCGCACCGGGCGCGATGCCTTGGGGGGAGCTACTCCACCAGCCAGTCGAAGGCGACCACGCCATCGGTTCCGCCGTCGAGCGCCGCCAAAATCTGTTCTTTGACCACTTCGTGTTCGGGGTGCGGCAAGTAGTCGTCGCGAGATTTTTCATCGACAAAGGTCATGACGAAACCATGCGTGAATCCCTTGTTGAATCCCTCGGGACTCGAGTAGGCGCCGCCAGAAAAGTCCAAAATGCCCGGGATTTTGTGCTGCAACCCGCCAACCGCGGCTAGCAATGCCCTGGCTTGGCTATCGGAGATCTCGGGCTTGAAACGCAACAGCACGGCATGTTTCACCTGGGGCATGCAAAAGCCTCCCGAGCTAAGGAACGAATTAAAGTCCAGGCCAATGGGGCCGCGGTACAGCGTACCACCGATGGCCATTTTTGCCGATGGCAGAGCGCCAAGCTACCCAGCCTAGCCATGCTCCGCGGAGACCTGTAAACTGGCCAGCATGGAGATCGTCGACACCGGGTACCCATCGCTCGCCGGATCATTGCAGCTTTGGCTGGCAAGCGTGCATGCGTACCCCGTTACGGGCCAACCGAGCCACCCCCCGATTGCAGGAAAGCACGATGCTTGGCGCTAGTCTCACAATCGATGCGTATGTTCGCCGGTTTCAGGAAGAACTCGCGCGTGTCGATCAGGCGGAAATCCAAAGCCTGGCCGACTTGCTGTTTGAGGCCTGGGCACAAGATCGCTTTGTCTATATTTTTGGCAATGGCGGTTCCGGCACCACCGCCACGCATATGAGCGAAGACCTGGGCAAGAGCTCGCTCAAGCAGGAAGACCTGGGAGACGAGTCGCGACGACGCCTGAAAGTGATGAGCCTGACCGACAATCTCGGCTGGATCCTCGCCGTGGGCAACGATTGCGGTTACGACCAGATTTTTGTGCAGCAACTCATGAACTACGGTCGTGAAGGCGACCTGGCCATCGGCATCAGCGGTTCGGGCAACAGCCCCAACATCTTGGCCGCCATCGATTGGGCCAATCGGCACGGTCTGAAGACATTTGGGCTCACAGGCTATAGCGGCGGCAAGTTGCGCAGCCTGGCCCAGGCCGGGTTGCATGTTCCCTTGCACGACATGGGCATGGTCGAAAGCATCCACTTGGCGCTGTTCCACTGGGTGCTCAACGACGTGTTTGCCCGCATCAACGGCGAAGGCCGCTACCAGGCGGCCGGGCCGCACGCCGCGGCATTCACGGTAAGATCGCAATAGGCAAACCTGCGCCGCAAGAATACTTTACTCCCCCGAGGGCGACGGCTCCCATGTTTCTGGCCATCGAAATCGGCGGAACCAAGTTGCAATTGGCCGTGGGCGAGCACCCCGGCGCCTCGCTGCTCGCGCTCGAGCGATTTGAAGTGGATGTGGAACACGGCGCCACCGGCATTCTGCGCCAGATTGAACGCTCCGCGTCGATGCTTTGTCAGCGACACGGCGTGAGGGCGATTGGCGTGGGATTTGGGGGGCCCGTCGATCGCTCTCGGGGGATCGTGATTCGCAGCAACCAGATCGACGGTTGGGACGATTTTCGGCTGAGAGACTGGTTCCGCCGGCTGTTCGACCTGCCTGTCGTGATTGCGAACGACGCCGAAACCGCCGGTTTGGCAGAAGCGGTATGCGGAGCCGGCAAAGATGCCAGCCCGGTGTTCTACGTTACGGTCGGCTCGGGCGTCGGCGGAGGCTTGATTGTCGATCGCCGGATCTACGCCGGCCATGGCAATGCTTCGGCGGAAATTGGTCATTTGCGGCCGGGTCTCACCGCCGATACGCCCGACCATACGGTGGAGTCGCTGGCCAGCGGCTGGGGAATCGCCATGGCCGCTCAAGAGCATCTGACCGAACCGATCGCGCATTGTGTTACCCCTTGGATCGCCGGGGGCCGTCCCAGTGATCCCGAGGCATTGCGGCAACGGCTGATCGAAGCCGAAGAAGCCGCGGAAGAACACTCCGCCGACTTGCTCCAGCGCTGTGAGGGCCAGGTCGATCAGCTCTCCGCGCGGATGGTTGCCCAGGCCGCCGTCGACGGAAATGAGATCGCCCTCGACGTGTTGCGGCGAGCCACGACCGCGCTGGGCTGGGGAATTGCTCAGGCCATCACGCTGCTCGCGCCCGAGGTGGTGGTGGTTGGCGGCGGCGTTTCGCTGATCGGCGAGTCGCTGTTTTTTGTGCCGCTCCGCGAGGCGGTGGCCAGCTATGTGTTCCCCCCGCTATTGCACAGCTATCGCATCATTCCGGCTCAATTGGGAGAGGAAGTGGTGCTGCACGGCGCCTTGGCGCTAGCCGCCGACGCCAACCGCTAACGGCTGCGTCATTGGTCCACACCGCGTCACCGTTTCAGCTGCGGGGATGGAACTGCTTGTGCACGGCCAGCAATCGCGTGGGATCGACGTGCGTGTAAATTTGCGTGGTGGCGATGCTGGCGTGTCCCAGCATTTCTTGCACTTGTCGCAGGTCGGCGCCGCCGGCCAGCAAGTGCGTGGCGAAGCTGTGACGCAACGTGTGAGGACTGACGTCGGGCGGGGCGCCAGCCGCCATGGCGTATTTCTTCACCAGTTCCCAAATACGCTCGCGTCGCAGTCGCATCCCGCGCTTGGAAAGCAGCAGCCAAGGCGCTCCCTGGGGAGAACGCACCACCAACTGGGGCCGTTCGTGTTCCAGGTAGTCGCGAATGCGCTCGGCCGCGCGATTGCTGATGGGCACCAACCGCTCCTTGTCGCCCTTGCCGCGACAACGGCAAAAGCCGTCCTGCAAATGAACGTCCGCCAGTTTCATATCGGCCACTTCCGAAGCCCGGCAGCCCGTGGCGTAAAGCAATTCCAACAAGGCCCGATCGCGGCGGCCATGGGGTTCGTTGAGCCGCGGTGCTTCGAACAACTTTTCTACCTGTTGCGGCGAGAGCACCTGGGGAACCCGTTGCCACAACTTGGGGCTGCCCAATAGTTCGACCAGATTCTTGGCGACCACCCCTTCCAACTGCAGATAGCGAAAATAGACCTTCAGCGAAACCACATGTCGGGCGATGCTGGCCGACGCCAACTGCTCGTGATCGTGCAGCCAACCGGCGTAATCGGCCAACTCGTGGATGGTCAATTTTTGCGGCTGCCGCCCGTTGAGCCAGTAGTAGAACCGGCGCATGTCGCGCGAGTAGGCTTCCAGCGTGTTGTCCGCCAGGTGGCATTCGCTGCGCAGGTATTCGATGAAACCCTGCACCCAAGGGTGGCTAGGGCCGGCGCCCGGCTTCATCCGCTGCGGCGTGTCGGCCGCGGCGACACCTACCTTGGTGGTTTTTGATGGTGGCATCGGCTTGCGGTGGATGACGAGAAAGGGAATCGGTGCGGACCGCCCGAAGCAATTCTCCCACGGGGCGAGTGCTGTAGCGCGCGACGGGGGCGGTTGACTTCTCCATCGCCGGGAACGCCCTCGAATTACCGAGCAGGACGTCATCAAGGCGTTTTCGGCAATTGGCCAGGACATTCTTGAACCAACCCGGTCGCCGCGGCAAAGATTAAAGGATGCCATTGGCCGCGCTCGTTTGATCGGCATTTCCGGCAATCTCCTGGCCAGTTGGTTCGCTTGCCTGCGGATGTTGTCGGGGCAGATTGGCGTTCGCTTTTTTCATGCGATGGATACTTATGTCCCAGGCCGACGCTCCCTCCGCTGCTGTTCGTCCGCAAGCCGTGGTGGGTTGCCTGCTGGGCACGGCCATCGGCGATGCATTGGGCTTACCATACGAGGGGCTTTCGCCTCGTCGCGCGGACAGGATTTTTGGACCACCGGATCGATACCTCTTCTTGCCTTCGCGGGGCATGGTGTCCGACGACACGGAACACGCCTGCATGGCGGCCCAGGCGTTGATGATTGCCGGAGACGATCCACGGCGATTCGCCCGCAGCTTGGCCTGGCGACTCCGCTGGTGGTTGCTGGGCCTTCCCGGGGGAACCGGACTGGCGACCGCGAAGGCCATCCTCAAGCTGTGGTTGGGCTTTCCGCCACACCGCAGCGGCGTTTTCTCTGCCGGCAACGGTCCGGCAATGCGCGGCCCTATTTTGGGAGCCGCGATCACCGATCTGAGACAACTTCGCGAAGTCGTGCGCGTTTCCACCCGGCTCACGCATATCGATCCCAAGGCCGAACTGGGAGCGTTCGCAGTGGCGCTGGCGGCTCGAATGGCGAGCGACGACCCCAACGTTGTTCCGGCCGAATATGTGAAACGGCTGCGAACGTGCTTTGAGGGCGAACCGGCGCAGGATGTCGTCGGCGAGCTGCTGGAACTCATCGAACGAGCGGCAGCCAGCGCCGATCGCGGCGAAAGCACCGTGGAGTTCGCGGCCCAACAGGGATGGCGCAATGGTATTGGCGGCTACGTGATGCACACCGTGCCGGCCTCGCTGCAGGCCTGGTTTTTGCATCCGCGCGAATTCGATTCCGCCGTGCAAGCGGTCATTCGCTGTGGCGGCGATGCCGACAGCACCGCGGCCATTGTGGGCGGTATTGTCGGTTGCGCGGTGGGTGAAGCTGGCATTCCCGAGGCCTGGCGGGAACAACTATGGGAATGGCCTCGATCCATCGCCTGGATGAAACTCTTGGCCGAGCAACTCGCCGCCTCGCGCATTGCCCTTCAATCAGCGAATCCGCCCCGGCTCCCAATCTGGGGTGTGTTGCCGCGCAATATGTTCTTTCTTGCGGTGGTGCTCCTGCACGGCTTTCGCCGACTGCTGCCTCCCTATGCATAAAGAATGCGGGGGATGCGAGTTCGACGATGTTGGAGCGATACGTGTGACTTCTGTTGCCGAGTTGGGAATCAGTTCGCGGCAAAACAACAAGACGCCTGCGGTAAAGAACCGCAGGCGTCTTGCGAATGGCAGGCGATGGTCTTCAGCGATTCAATGTCCTGCAGCGACGTTTACGGCCGCGCCAGCGCCAGGCGAGCGTCGAGCACCTTTTGGATGCGGCTCGAGGCCTCATCCAAATGCACGCGGCTGTAGGTATCGAGCTTGACCTTGTTTCGCTTCTGCAGCGATTTGATGCGAGCGTCGATATCTTTGAGCTGCGATGCCGCCACGGCCGAGCAGTCGTGCGGCGCCCGCGTGTTCCCCAAAGCCAGGTTCGACAGGCTTTCGAGATACGAACGCTGCAAGTTGCGGCGCAGGCTGTGAATGGCCGGCTCGCGGTTGGTGTACTCGCCTTCCTTCACCTCCTCCAATTCGGAGAAGATCGCGGCGGAGAGCCGTTCGAGCAATTCGGCCGCGGTGAAGGCGTCTTCTCCAGGCGGCAGTTTCAACTCCGAGTCGTGCAACCGTGTCAGCGTCAGCGTGTTGAGCATTTGCGACAGGATCCGCTGCTGCCACATGCCAATGACTTCATGCACGGGAATGTCGAGCCGGTCCCGTCGCAACGTTCCCCAATGGCTCCAGCGAGAAGACGAAAGGTAGTTGTACAACTCGGGCGGGAACTCGAACGGCTTGGTGCTGAAGATCTCTTTCTCAAGATAAGCCAGCGCTTCCCGCTGCTTGTCGGCCTCGACCACCACGAACGGCGGACGCGCGTCCTTGTCGCCCCGGTGATCGCGATGCACATACACGCCGCCAATAAATCGCGAAACATAGTAAGCCGACTGGCCGTGGTTAGAAAGCAGAATACCGAAAGCCCGGCGAGCTTGCTGGTATCCGTCACCTTCTTTGGTCACCCGTTCAACCAGCCCGGGCCAGAGCGAGTTGATCAACTTCGCCCGCTGGGCCGCATAAGCGATCGGGTCGGCGCTCATGTCGAATCGATTGCTCAGCGGATCGGAGTCGATGCCCCGAGTGTCTTCATCGGTGGCGTAATCCAGCCCTTTTTCACCGGAGCGCGAGGCAATCTTCTTCAGTTCGGCTTCTTCATTGCCGGCGAAGGTCTTGTAGCCATATTCAATCGCCCACATATCGTAAGGGCCGATCGTGGTGGAATAGTAATCGCCTTGCTTCACGCCCTGGGGAGTGAGATAGGTGGGGGTGTAATCCATCACCGAGGCGGTCAATCCGTGCTCGGAGGTGATCTTGGGATCGCTCAATTCTTCGAGCGTGAGGAACGCGCTGGCTTTGAAGTTGTGACGCAGGCCCAGCGTGTGACCTACTTCGTGCATCACCACTTCCTTGAGGCCTTGCAGAATCATCCTTTCGCGCTCTTCGGCGCTGTTCAAACCCTCGCCCTCTTTAGCCAACATGGCAGTGGCCCCAAACGCCATTTCGCGGGCAAAGCCCGTGTGGTAGTTGCAGCGGCAACCAGCTTCACCGTGGTGACGATGGTTCGCGTCGGCCTGCATGGCCTCTCGGTGCTCCTCCAATGTGAGGGGTCCGCCCGTCATGGCGGCCACGCGCTCGGGCGAGAAGATTTCGTATTCTTCCTTCCAGAAGGTGAGGAAGTCAGCGTCGAAAATAATGTCCGCATCGAGAATCTGGCCGGTGATCGGGTTCACCCGGCTCGGACCCATGGCAAACCCGGCGCTCGAAGTGATCCAGCGGAAGGTGTTGTAGTTGATGTCTTCCGGGTCCCAATCGGCATCGTCGGGTTGCTGGCGAACCTCGATGGCGTTGGCGAAGCCTGCCTGCTCAAAGGCCTTGTTCCATTCCAGAATGCCTTCGCGAATGGTCTTGCGGTACTTGAAGGGGACCGTTTTTTCCAGCCAGAACACAATGGGCTTCTTGGGAGGCGACAGTTCGGCGGTGGGATCGGCCTTCTGCAAATCCCAGCGATTGATATAACGAACGAAACGATCCTGATCGCCTTGCTTGGAGTAGTCCTTGATCACCGTGAGGAAATAACCAATCCGGTCATCTGCCAGTCGAGGCTGGTAGCCGGTGTTGGGCAACTCGCTAATGGAGTAGTGCACGTTCACGGTGACGCCGCGCGAGTCGGGCACGGTGTCGATTTCCATGCCCCCGCTCGAAGCGTACGTGGCAGCCACTTGCAGTTCGATATTGTCTTTGAACGTCTTCACCGCGGACCATGTGCTCCGTGAATTGGTGAAGACAAAGCCTCGCAAGACCTGCCCGATCTGGGGCAAATCGGTCATGAAGATACTGTCGAGCGAAACCACCAAGCCGCCGGCGGGGCTCTTGGCAACAACCGGCAAGGCAAACAAAATGCTGTCGGTATAGGCCAGTTCGACCGCTTTGGCCTCGGGACTGCCCTTCTTGGCCGTGAACCGCACGTTGCGCCGCACGACGTGAATCTTGTCTTCCACCTTGCGGAATTGCCACAACCAGTCGTCGCCAAAGCCCCACGTCATGCCGCCGAGCAGACTCCCTTGGCCAATGCCTCGGGCGATCGAGGTGAGCACGATATAGTCTTTGTTGAGGTTGCCCGGCGTCAGTTCGGCATACAAGCTGCCTTCCTTCTGAATCAGCTTGAATAAGCCGGTCTGGACCTTGGCGTCTTTCAGCAAGGCGGTGTACTTGGCGTTGTCGTCCTGGGCCTTAACCTCTGTCGCGGAAAAAAGCAGTGTGGCCGTGGAAAACGCCACCAGTGCCGTGAGAAGGACCGACATCCGACGGGCAAAAAGTTTGCGCATGGTAATTACCTGGAAAAACCGGGCGGGATAGTGCAGACAAGCTAAGCCCCACGTCCAATCAGGGCACAACTCCATTTTTCGTTGCCCTGGTGGTTTCGCAACTGAATGTTGCCCTAAATTGCCAACCTGGTTAGGAGGATTGTAGCGGTGTGACAAATTGGGTGGACACTGCGGCATGTTCCTAGATTCTAGGGTTTGCCGACGCCGATGGCAATATTTTCTGGCCAATCAACGGTTACGATGTCCCAGGCGTCTTTCCCGTCATTAGCTGAAAACTCATCCACCCCTTTTTTACGCCAGCCATCGCCCGTTCGTTCGCCTCCCCCGGGTCGATATTGGAGGCACGGCGAACTTTTACTTGGTCCTGGGCGCCCGAAAGTCCATGAATCGTGGCGCACAAAAGTGGGGCAGCGTTACAACGATTTGCCGAAAACTCCCCGAATTGAGGCCGCAGACTCGCAGTTTGCCCGCAAACAAGGCTGTTTTGCGTTGGCGAACACGGCTTATCGGCCAAAGTTGCAATTGCGTCAGCGGACGGTTGCCGTATAGTTGGTTGAATAATGCCCACTTTTTGGACGAAAACAACAGGGGGGGCGATTTGGCCGCGACCCTGTCTGGCAATAGAATAGACTATTCCAGTGGATGGCCCCTTTTTGGCCCAAATCGTAACATAAACCCCGCGCAAACGCTGTGCTGCGTGGATAAGCAGTCGCTCTGAAGCATGTCCGGGTCGCATTCTGTTTTAGCCGAATGCCATGAAATCAATTCACCCTCGTCCCACGTTGTCCATTTGGCGGCGCGGATTGTATGTCGCGCTGGGGACGCTGTTTGTTGGGTTGGGAGCGTTGGGGGCCGCGCTTCCTGTGTTGCCCACCACGCCGTTTTTGTTGCTTGCCAGCTTTTTCTATGTGCGGTCGGCGCCGGCGCTCAACCAGCGATTGCTCCGCTCTCGGCTGCTGGGCGGCTTCCTGCGCGACTGGCAAGAGCGGGGCGGTGTGCGGTTGCGCGTGAAAATTGTGGCGCTGGGCGTGGTAGCCTTGGGAGTCACGGCCAGCCTGCTCACCGGAAATTTGCCGCCCGTGCTGCTGGTTGCGCTGCTGGTGCTTGCCGCGATTGGAGCGTTGGTGGTCATCCGGCTTCCGCTCATTCGCGATAACGAATCGGCGACCGTCCCTGAACGTGCGGCTTCTTCAGTCGATTCTCCATCGCCTTCGGCAGCCGCCGTTTCGGCTAGTGACTTTCATCCCCACCGGCGAAACCAAGCCGAAATCGAAATGCTCGAAGCTTGAATTCGCAGGCTTCGATTGCCCCTGGCCGAGTTGGTCTTCCGCGTAGTTCGCTCCTCCGCAGTCTACGGGGCGACAAACGCCTGCAGTCGCTGCAGACCTCGCACCATGGCAGGGCAGATTTCGCCGACCAACGATTCCGGTAAATCCTGCGCCGGACCGAAGGCGCGGCTGCGTCGCAGGGCTGCTTCGCCATCGAAATCGACGAACGCGCAGCGTGCCGTGAGTTCCTCCACGGGGCGCTCAAATTCGGCGCCGGGAAGCATGGCCACCCCGGCATCGTCCAGCAGCCGATCGCAGAGTTCCACGCTGGTGTGAATTCTCCGCCGTGCGAGTCTGGCTCGTAGCGGCTCAAAGTTGGGGAAGAGATAGAAACCGCCCGCGGCCGGATGCACGTGGACTCCCAGTTCGGCGAGGCCCGCGGTCATCCATTGGCTCACCGCTTGAAGAATGCGCCGGCAATGGAGGAGATAATCTTTGATGGGGGGGCCGCATTCAAATGCGGTCACGGCCGCGTACTGCACCGGCGCGCTGGCGGTAGTGTAGGTTTCGCTGGCAACGGCACACACGGCCTCGCGCAACCAGTTAAGTTCTGGCGGAAAGAGCAAAGTGCCTAGCCGCCAGCCTCCAGCCCCGCACCATTTGCTCAGCCCCGACGAAATGATGGTCCCTTCCGGATAAAACCGGCTCAGGGAAACCGGCGGACCCGCAAAACCCAACTCGGAATAGATTTCGTCGGCCAGCACGATAACTCCCCATCGCCGGGCTGTCTCCGCCAGGTCGAACATTTCGCGGGCATCGTAAGCAATCCCCGTGGGATTTCCGGGGCTATTCAGGACCAGCAGTCGAGATCCATGGCCATCGGCATGTTGGCGGCAGTGCCGCTCGAGGTCGGTGGAGGTTAAACGCCAGCCCGACTCGAAGTTGGTGTGAATACGCGCCAACGGCCGCCCGGCGATGAGTGCCTGCGGTGCATAGGATACCCAGCACGGGGTGGGCAGGATCACCTCGCCATCAAAACACAATTGCAGCAGGAACATCAGTTCCTTGCTACCCGGACCGATCACCACATTGCAGGCGTCCGCGGCAACCTTGGTTTCTTGAGAATGGAAAGCGGCCACGGCGCGACGCAACGACTCCAACCCCTGCACGGGCAGGTATTGCTTGTGATGGGCATGTTCCCGCAACGATTGCACTACCGACTCCGGTACCGGAAACGGCGACTGTCCAAACCCAAAGTGGCATAGTTCGCGTCCTTCGGCTCGCAATGCCTGGCATCTTTCGTTGATGGCCAGGGTAGCGCTCGGCCGCAATCCCCGCACGCTGGGGTTCAGGCGTGCAACGCCGTTGGCCTCCGCACTCCGGATTGGCACCGAATTCACATGTTCTCCTTGGCGGGGGACGAAAGTTGACGCATACCCGGTTCGCGGCCAGGCCCATTCAAAGCCGCGGATTGGCTCCACACGCCACCGTCTCGGCGAGCATCGGGAACGCTGCGACGGCAATGTTCAGCAGGGAACGAACTTCGCGAATGCCCTATCCTTCGCGGCCGAGCAGACGCCAGTCTCGCCCCGTCCAGACAATGCTCGTTAGCGTATTTGAACTTGGGGCATCGGGCAATTGTTCACGCGGCGTTTGCCAACCAAAGTCGCTGCTGTGGCGTTGCAAACGACCATCGGCGGGAAACGGCCCGCGAAGAAAAATGTTGCGGGCACGGCAAGGGCTCGGTTAGATGGAGCGCTTGCTCCCTGATTTTTCACCGGCGCCCTTTCGACAATGGTGTCCGCTATGACTCAAATGTGTCGCCGACCGCCGATTGGTCTGGCCAGCCTGATCGTGCTCAATTTGCTGACGGCAGCTTGGCCGCAAACCGCCGCGCCTTCGTCTGGGCCCGATCGGGTGGAGATCCATCTCGATGAAACGGGTCCGCGCGACATTCCCTGGCCCATCACGACCGGCGTGCCCTTTCCCCGCGGGAAACTGGTCGACGAATCGAATTGCCGCTTGATGGACGACATGGGCCGCGAGTGCGCGCTGCAATCGAAGGTTGCGGCGACGTGGGACGCCCAGCGGTCCAGCATTCGCTGGCTCACGATCGATTTCATCGCGGCGCCCGGCAGGCGATACTTTCTCGAATTCGGCCCCCATATCAGCCGGAAACTTCCGCTCGCCGCACACGACGATCAACGGTCTCCCATACAGATTGACGCCACCGGCCCCGCCGAGCGAGCCGAACGCTTGCGCGTCGCCACTGGCCCACTGCAAGTGACGTTTTCCCAAAACGGTGGCAGCGGATTGGAGAGCATCGCTTGCGATCTCAATGGCGATGGCCGATTCGCAGCCGATGAAACGGTCGCTCACGGTCCGGCCGATGGCGAGCACTACTACATTGATCAGACTGGGCGGCGTTTCACCAGCGCGCTGGTCCCCTCTTCCGCTGCTTCTCCAACTTCAGGGGCCAATCAACCGCTGGCGGAGAGTGCTGCTCCCACTCGACATATCACCCTGGAAACGCGAGGCCCCGTTCGAACGACGATTCGCGTCGATGGCAGTTACGCATCGCCCGGACAGCCGACGATAGTTAACTACCGCACCCGCTATCACGTTTTCGCCGGCTTGTCGATGATCAAGGTCGTTGACGAATTCCGCATCGTCGGCTCGACCCGCGACACGCAGTTTCACGACATCGCTTTTGCCTTGACACTTGCGCCGCAGCACGGCTCCCGCCATGTTGTCACCGACGACCGAAGTACTTCGATCTCGCCGGTACCGGGGCCCGATGAGTTCCGTGTTGCTTCGCCGGCCGCTCGGTTGGTCAGGATTCCGTGGCTGCCCGGCACCGAACGCGTTTCTTCGTATCAGGCCCAGTATCGGCACGTGGGGAATTCGGCGTACGAAGCGGCGGTGGTGGCCGTTGGCGCCGGCGGAGAGCAGCGCCATGCGCAAGCCGATCGCGCCGCTGCCTGGCTGCAAACGACAGACGCTCGTTTTGCCGCGACCGGGTCGCTCCGCTGGTTCTGGCAACAGTTTCCCAAAGAATGGGAAGCGACCAACGAGCAACTCGTATTGCATCTTTGGAGTCCTCGCGGCGGTGCATTGGATTTCAACGCTGCCGGCATTCGTCGGTTCTTTGGCGAAGCTGGCGATCGATACGTGTTGAACTGGTTTGGGCTCCGCGGCACGCCGACGGCCCTCTCCGACTTTTTTTACTTTGCTTGCCGCGAGTTCCTCGAAAACAACACCGCCGATGCCGCCGGAATCCGCAAGCATCACGAGTTCACCTTGCACTTCGCCCCGGCGGCGCGCGCCCACGAAGGAGTCCACGTCGGACGACTGACCGAAACGCCCCCCTTGGGCCTGGCCAGCGGCGATTGGAATTGTGGAACCGACGTGTTTGGTCCGCTTGTGGCTCGACCGCCGCAGCAGGGCTCGGCGACGAACCAACCAACAAGCATGCCGCCAGGTCCGCCATCCACCGGGGCGCCAACCGGTGCAACCGATTCCCCTCGCCGCTTCCAGGAATCCAACTCGCCGGTCGTACCGCCGGAAGCGCGCCCCCTCGTGTCGCGACCGATCACCGCACAGGTTGCCAGCGATTATCGCCGAAAAGGCGAGGCGGTTGTGGATCGCATCTTTCAACTGGGCCGATATGGCCAAGATACTTTTGGCGACTATGGTTTTTGGCTGTTCGGCGCCGGTCCGCATTACAGCTATCAGTGGGACCCCGTCGCGAAACGCCACTACGCCGATCCGCGGCGGTTCGACTTTCACACGTATCAAAAAGAGACGCAGCTCTGGTGGTGTTATTTGCGCAGCGGCGACCGAAAGTTTTGGGAGTGGTGCTTGCCATCCGAAAATCATTGGACCGACGTGGCGGTGGCCCACGTTCCGCTGCAATTTGAATCCGATTGGCAGGGAGGCGATCGCGCCCCCGCCCGGAGAACGCTGCATTTTCGGCCCGGCGATTGGGCCATCGACAGTCCGGTGCATTATCTGCGTCATCACAACACCGCCGAGGCATGGCTGCGCGGAGGATCGCAGTTTTGGGCCTCGTACCATCGCACGCTCGAAACCACCACCTTGGCGTATTACTTGACGGGCGACGAACGTTTTCAGGAAGTGATCGAATACTGGCGCGAATATTTCGGCCCGCTGGCTGGCCAGAATTCCCGGTCCACCGATTTCCGCCCCTGGCATCAGGAACAAGCCTGGTACGACACGGGCGCCACGGTCACGATCGACGGCGTCACCCGCCCAAAAACCTGGGCCGAAATGATTCGCGACTACGCGCCGTTTGCTTCCGGATCGCGTCATCAAATGACGCTTTGGTTCAATCTCTCTACGCTGTATGAGCACACCTGGGATCCCAAGATCGGCCAGACGCTGCGCGAGTACGCCGATGCATTCTTGAATCCGCCCGGCATGAGCGGCGTGTGGCATTCTCAGGAAAACGATCTGCCTGCCCACGCGCCCACCCCTACCATGGCTCACTTCTGGAGCCCCGCCTTGTGGAAGTATCACCGCGCGACCGGTGATCCGCGCCTGCCCGATATTCTGTCGCGGTACTTCACGGCCTGTTACCTCTCCGACCCCTTTGGGCTGAGCCAGGACATTGGTGTCTATTCCAACCAGCATCACGGTTATGGTTATTACTTCACCCGCGACCCGCGGCATGTTCGGCAAGCGCTCCGCGAACTGGACAAATTGGCTCCGCACGCCGAGCCGCTGGCCAAACCCGAGGATCTCAATCGTCGCATTTACAACCCGTATGCCACCATTGAATGCCTGGCAGGAGTACCACGTCTGGTTTGGGCGACAGAACAGGCCCAGCACGACGGAATTGCCATTCCACCGCCGCCGCCACTCAAGCCCCAGCGAACCTTGCTTGCATTCCACAAATCGGCCGGCAAGCCATTGTCGTTAGAACTGTGGGGTTTCGACCAGCGGGTGACCTTGCTTGACCCCGGCGGCGCCGAAGTAATGGGTCTTCAAGTGCAGACATCGCAGCACCACTCGCCGGTGCAACCGGTCGATCGCGTGTTGCCAAAGTTCGAAGCCTACCTGCACCAGGTGACGATTCCTGCCGACGCCCCGGCCGGCTGGTATTTGCTCGCCCCGCATTTGGAGCTGGGCGTGTTGTCCACAACCAGTTCGCTGCCGCCGCTGTGCCTGGCCGTCCGAGCCGTTCAGTTGGCCGCAGGCGAATCATGTTGGGTGCATGTTGCCGCGACAGACGATTCGCTCGTTATCCAATCGGCGAATCTCCGCGACCTGGCCATCGCGCTTCGCGATGGCTCGCAGCCGCCCACTGAAACGGTTACCGCAGGTGGTCGCAGCGTGCTGCGCGTTTCGCTCTCTTCTCAAAATGCTGCTGGAAATGACGCCCGTAAAAATGAAGATGGAAATGTCGCCTCGCCTCAAACCTTGATTCGGCCCGTAAAAATCACCAACACTCGCCTGCGACCGGCCTGGTTTGCAATCGACGGATCGCAGGCGGTGTCGGCTTGGGTTTCGTTCACGCACGAACCGCTGTCAGCCGAACTGGCACGGGCGAATCCCGGTTCGAAAGCAACCACCGCCGCGCTCCAGCGGCTTGCCCCGGTACCCCGGTTCGATCCGGACCAGGAGTTTGTCGCGGGCCGCTTCGGTCAGGCCGCGTTGATCGTACCAGGCCGAAAAATCATCTTGCCCGATCGCGCGGTGTCGTCCGATTCCACTGGCCCCGACGGCTCAGCCGAGCGGCAGCTATTCAACCTGCGGCAAGGTACCCTCGAGTTCTTTGTCAAGAAGTTGTGGGACGAACGATTGACTGCCGTTCGCAGCGGCCCCTTCATCACCAATGGGCTTCTCAGCGGTTACAGCCCTTGGTCGCTGCCGGTCAACGAATGGGCGCACGTGGCCGTTGTCTGGCGCCCATTCAAACGCGATCCGAGCCAGATCTGCGTGCACGTTTATGTCGATGGGCTGGACCGTGCTTATTATCGCAGCACCTGGTGGGAAGGTTACAGCAATCGTCCGCAGGCGCTGCCTCGCAACGGCCGTTGGCTGGAAGGCTTGATCTGTCAGGCGATGGATGGAGGCGCGTTCGCGCTCGATGAAATTCGACTTTCGACGACCGCTCGATACGCCGACACCGAGATCGAGTTCGGCAATCGCCAGACGTTCAACCCGGTACGCTTCGAGGCGCCCCGTAAACCACTCCCGGTCGACGAACATACGTCCCTGTTGTTCCGGTTTGACGGCAATCTTCAGGCAGAAGCGACCGCGGTTCCCGGAAAGATTCAAGGCCGGTTCTCGCCCTGATGGGAATGGAAGCAGTGGCACGCGCGGCTTATGGATCGGAACGACCTCCAGCGGATGGAATTGCCTTGAGCAGCAACCTTCGTGTTTGGTGTCGCTGCGCGGCCGTCCACTTGAGCCACTGGGGCGGGTCCGTGCCCAAGACCGCCTCCAGGCGGCGATAGACGGCCTGTTTTGCCGGCGAGGGCAGCGACTCAAAGACCGTCGAGTGGATCATGTAGCTCACGGAATGTTCAAAAATGCGATCCTTCAGGTTGAGTTTCCTCAAGTTGGCCGACGAGGCAAGGTCAGCGGCCGGTTCGATTGCACCTGGCTCCCTACGTTGGCTTTCGAACCACTGCGCAAAATTTGTCGAACCGGCGACGGCGTGTTCCAGCGGCGGAGCATCCGCAAATAGCAGATAGCGCACCAGTTGCTCCACGGTCGGCCCGGCATCATGGCCCAATTGGGTTTCCATGCTCAATCGAATGCAGAGATTCTGGAAATGCACTTGATGGTCGAGCACCAGCAGCGCGGCGATGTCGCTGTGCGCCGATAAATAACGCGAGGTATCCAGGCGATCGTTCAGATTGGGCAAGTTGCCGCGAAAGCCAGGTTCTCGGCGATGCCGAGCGAAGTCCGCCGGGCCAATCAGGTTCCCTTGGTGAATCAGCGTTCCGTGTTTGCCCGTGGCGTACCAACCGCCCCAACGCTGCGCATAAGGGGTGTCGTGCGTAATGCGGGAATGGCCGGAGACGAGTTTTCCGGTTTCGGTGGTCTCAAAGCTGCGGAGCATGTTGCCCGGCACGTCGAGCGTGCTTTGCGAGGCGTGACAAACCACGCAGCGTTCTTCGCGGCGAAACCGGGGTTGTTCGCGATCGGTTTGCTCCAGCGTGTAAAACAGCGCGCCCTTGCGGCGGTCGATGGCCGAAATTTCAATCGACGCCGCGCCAGGCACAAAGGCCACGTAGACGTCGTCGTTGAAGTAAATCGCCCTGGGGTTCTTGGGCGAAATCAACTGTTGGTTGAGCGATGACTTCGAGAATACCAGCACCTGCGATTCGACGGAAATTTGGAGCGCCTGAAGCAGCGCTGGCAGATAGCCATGCTGGCCATCGAAGGCCAGTTGTCGCTTGCCTTGTTGCAGGTCGTGCGCCAGGTCGGCAACCGCGTTGTCTTCGTCGGGGCCGTAGTAATCGATGGGGGCCTTGCCGTACGCAATGGCTTCTGCGGCGAATATCGGCGGTTGGCCGCGAGCGGGCGCGGCGCATGCCCCGGTCCACACAACCAAGGTCACCAGGCTCGCGAGCCTCCGCAGGTGTCGCGGCGACCATGGGCGGGCAAAGTTGCTGTTGCAGTACACGGTACGCCAAGATCTCCCAAAAAAGCGGGGCGGCGTTGGCTTCAACGGCGCACAAGGGTAACGACAAATTCAAGCCGGCTGGCGACAAGTTGCTGCGACCGTGTCCAACGACCGTTATACTGGCGCGAGCGCTTCGTCGAACAAACGGCGGCAATTCTGCCGCCTGGCAGGGCAGGGCGGCCGCGCGTCGCCCCGGGGGCGGTTTGGTTTCACATCGTTTGCGTTTGACCGCAAAGGCAAGATTCATGATGCGGCGGATTCGTTGTTATCGCAATAGTTTGTTGGCCCTGGCTATGCTTTCCGCGATGGCGGCGGCCCAAACGCCGCCGGCCGAGGTGATTCCTCATCGGCAAGACAAGCCACCTGGCCCCGCGCTCTCGCCGCAAGAAGCGATCTCCCAAATGGAAGTTCCGCCGGGGTTTTCGGTCGAACTGGTGGCCGCCGAACCGGACCTGGTCAATCCCGTGGCCATGACCATCGACGAGCGCGGCCGATTCTGGATTTGTGAAAGCCTGGAGTATCCGCGACGTTCGCCGGGCGAAGGACGCGACCGGATCAAAGTGCTAGAAGACACCACCGGCGACGGCCGCGCCGACAAAGTCACTATTTTCGCTGAAGGTTTGAACATTCCCTGTGGCATTGCCGTGGGGTATGGCGGCGTGTGGGTTTCCAACGCGCCCGATATTCTGTTCTTGCAAGATACCAACGGCGATGGCCGCGCCGACAAGCGCGAGGTGATTGTCACCGGGTTCGGCCGCACCGACACCCACGAGCTTCCCAACTCCCTGGTCTGGGGGCCCGATGGCTGGCTCTACGGACTCAATGGCGTGTTCAACCACAGCCACGTGCGATATCCCGAGGGCAGTCCGCACTTCACGGCCGACCATCCCGGCTGGAAGTTTACCTGCGCCATGTTCCGCATCCATCCGCAGTCCCGCAAGTTCGAACTGTTCGCCGAAGGCACCAGCAACCCCTGGGGCATCGCCTATAACGAAGACGGCGAGGCCTTTCTCAGCGCGTGCGTGATCGACCATCTCTGGCATATTTCGCAAACCGGTTACTACCATCGTCAGGGAGGGCCGTATCCGCCGCACACCTGGAAAATCGAATCGATCGTCCAGCACAAACATCAAAAAGCGGCTTACTGCGGAATTCATTACTTCGATAGCGATGCCTATCCGGAGCAATATCGCGGCCTGCTTTATATGGGCAACATTCATGGCGGATGCATCAATGTCGATCGCGTGCAACCTCGCGGCGCTACGTACTTTGGCACCCCAGAACCCGACTTCTTGACGGCCAACGATGCCTGGTTCATGCCCGTTTCGCAAAAGACCGGTCCCGACGGCTCGCTCTACATCCTGGATTGGTACGATCGCTACCATTGCTATCAGGATGCCAACCGCGATCCGGCCGGCATCGATCGGCTCCGGGGCAGGCTCTATCGCGTGCGTTACCAAAACACGCCGCGCGTCGCCGGCTTCGATGTTTCACATGAAAGCGACGATCAACTGATCCAGCGGCTCACACAGCGAAACGATTATTTTCGCTGGACCGCGCAGCGCATCTTGATCGAACGAATATGGGCCGCGAAGGTTCACGCCGCCACTACAACCAAATTGGAGCAGTTGGCGCTCGACGTAAACCAACCGCGGCATGCCCGCCTGCACGCCATCTTTACCCTGGGATCGGCGAGGCCGTTTCCGTTGAAATTCCACCAGGCCATGCTCGCCGACGAAGACGCCACGATCCGGGCATGGGGAGTGCGATTTGCGGCCGAATTTGCCACGCGAATCACGGCGCTTGGCGCAGTTGACACCGAACGCGCCGGCGGTTCGCATACGCTGTCGCCAGAGATCGTGCGCCGCCTGGTCGAACTGGCGGCCGACTCCGCGCCCGCAGTGGTGTTGCAAGTGGCGATTGCCGCCCGAAAAATTCCCGAGCTCGACGCGGCGCGCACCATGATCGAAGTATTGAAGAATTCGGGCGACGACGCGCTGATTCCGCGAATTGTCTGGCAAAATTTACAGCCGCTGCTTGATGATGAAGCCGAGCGTGTCGTGGGACTGGTGGGTGGCAGTTCCGTAATCCAAACGCCGGGCCTCCAGGCCATGACGCCATTTCTGGTCAATCGACTATTGGCGCTCCGCGACAAACCGGCTCCCTTGGCCCAACTGCTTGAGTTGTATGTCAAGAATCAGCATGAAAGCGGCGCTCGATCCTGTTTGCAAACACTGGCTCAACAAACGCAGTCGGGCGAGATCACCGGGAAAAGACTGGAACAGTATCGCCAGGCGTTTCGGCCGGCCATGGCATCGTTGCTGTCGGATCAGCCCGACAGTCCCCTGTATCTGGATGCGGCGCTGCTGGCGGCATCGTGGCGCAGTGAGGAAGGTATCGCCGCGGTGCGGCGCCTGTTTTTGGCCGTGGATCAGGATGCTCCGCGAAGATTGCAGGCACTAGCCGCCCTGGTGTCCGCAGCTCCGCCGCAATTGCTCGATGATGTCGCCGCGGTGCTCGGCAGCTCGCCACGGCAACCCGCGGGCTTTCGCGCCCAGGTAATTGCGTCGATGGGAAAAATCAATGATCCGCGGGTGGGCGAAATGGTGCTGGCGCAGTGGTCGTCGCTGGCAGCCGACGAACAGGTCAAGGCGGTCGAACTGCTTGCGCAAAGAGCCCATTGGGCCAGGCAATTGCTGGCAGCCGTCGCGGCCGAGAAACTGCCGGCGAGCGCGATCAACGTGAATCAGGCCATGCGGATTCAATCGCTGGGCGATGAAGAATTGCGCCGCCTGCTGGCCAAGCATTGGGGAATCCTTCGCAACGAACGAAACCCCGATCGCGAACGCGTTGTTCAACAAATGCGCAAGCTGATTCGCCAAAACCAGGGAAACCCGCATCAAGGCCTCGTGGTTTATAAGAGACTGTGCGCCCAGTGTCACAAGCTGCATGGCGAAGGGCACGACGTCGGGCCCGACATTACCTTGAACGGCCGCAATTCGTATCCGCAGTTGCTGTCCAATGTGTTCGATCCCAGCCTGGTGATTGGCTCGGCCTATCAGGCACGTAGCGTGGTCACTACCGATGGCCGCGCGCTCACCGGCTTGCTGGCGGAAGAAGGACCTGAACACATTGTGCTCAAAATGCAGGGCGGCAAACTGGAGCGACTCTCGAAGGCCCAGATCGACGAAATGGAAATCAGCAAACTCTCAATGATGCCCGAGGGTGTGGAAAAGCAACTCCGCCCTCACGAAATTGCCGATTTGTTTGCCTTGCTCACGCTGGACAAGCCGCCGAGCGATCCGACGGCAAAGCGATTGGCAGGCGTGTACGAACTGGCGCCGCGCGAGTCGCGCGATACGGCGGAATTTGCTTCGCTGGTGGCCGAGGTAGCGCCCGGATTTACCACGGCCGCTTCGGGCGAAGGGGGCGTGGCTATTCTTGGTGAATTTCGCGGTCGACGCGGAGTCCTGCGAACTCACCCGGTTTCTCCAGCCCAGCCGTGCGAGCTTGTTTCAGAAATGACGGTGCCTGCCGAAGGCCGGCCGCGTTTGCGAATCAGCGCGTCGCATCATCCCCAAGGTGATTGGCAACTGGTGGTGCGGGCAGGCGGGAAGACGCTGGGAGCAGAACGGATTAATGCGAAAACCGCGCCCAGCGGTTGGGCGACGTTCGAATATGATTTAAGCGTTTTCGCTGGAGCCCAGGTGAAGGTGCAGGTGGAAAACCGCGCCAACGATTGGGCGTGGGAATTCGGATACTTCAGCGACATCGATGTGGTGACCGATCCGCCAATGAATACCGAACAAGTCGGCAGCGAAGCTGCGGAATCAAAATGAATCTTGTCGCCGGGGCAGCGCCAACCGGCCAGATCGTGAATCCGTGCTCGCTCCATTTCGTGTCGATCAAATTCTAATCGTTCAGATATATTTTGACTCGGGTAACCCGCAAACAGACGTTCACTCCGCACGCTTTCCCGCGGCTTGCGGAGCTGTCAGCCCTTAAGTAATTTTCGTCTTTGCCAGTCATGTTTTTGCCCCGCTATTCAACCCGCACGGCGCTTGTCATTTTGGCCGTGGCCGGCGTGATGTTTGCCATCGTTTCGCAAGGAATTTTGGGCATTCAACAGCGGTGGGAACCGCTCCGCGAAGATCCTCTGGGGGCGGCGAGATCGGTGATGATTCCCATGGCCGAGGTCAGCATCTGGCGACAAGTTTGTGCGGGTTTGACCGTGGCCATGGGTTGCCTGGCGGCGCTCATGACAATCAATGGTTTGTTCTTCCTGGTGGGTTGGGCGATTGGCCGGCGGTTGGATGCTGATCCGAGGAAGAGATTGCCAAAGCCGCCTCCGCAGTTTTCCACGGACCATCCCCCGGTTGCCTCGGCAAGTGCACCATTAACCGCGGCGCAAACAGAACCGGTGGAATCATATTCGAGGGAATCGCTGCCAGGGAACTCACCTCCGGGAGAATCGTCGGCTTCCGGGACGGGCGAATCCGCATCGAAATCGGACCCGCCCCGCCAACTGTCCGATGGCAATTCCTCGCACGCCGCCGCCAACGGAAGTTCTCGCGTTCAACACGAAAAACCAGGGGCGTCGACATGAACGGAATTCGTCCTCAGTTTTTACGGTGCATCGCTGGAAGTCGCGGAGTGGTTCGCGTCCTCGCTTGTCGATGGTGGCTCGAACGCGTTAAGGGTTCCCTATCGCTGGTTGCCGCGTGGCTTTGTCTGTTGGCGGTGTCTGCCGTGGTTGTTGCGGCGCCGCAGCCCGACCTGGAAGTGCCCCCGAAACGCGACAGTCACGGCAACCTGGTTCAGCAAGGATTTCGCGTATGGGTGAATCGTATGCTGTCGAGCAACGGCGGCTACACGCCGCTGCGAATTTCGCTTGCCGCGGACCCTCCCTTAACCACCAGTTCTACCGTTACCATCGAGGCCAAGTGCAATCGCAACCTCTGGGATCAAGATCCACCGCTCTTTGTGGAGCAAGATGTGGCCCTGCCCGGCGGTAGCAGCGAGGCGGCCGTGGTCGACATGTCTTTGCCCCTGGGGGGGTACGCCAATCATTTCGATATCAACATTTGGATCGACGGCGTTTACCAGCCAAAGCTGCAGATTCGATCCGGCCAGTTGGGATTTGCCACACGCAATTATCAAAGCCAAATCGAGATTGCATTTGTGGATCATGGGGTGCAACAGCAGCCGATGGTCGTTTCGGGCCGCAACGTTCTTTTCGGCAGAACGACTCAGATTTCTCTCGTGCCGATCGACGAGTTTCCCGAGAAGTGGATCGACTACACATCGCTCGACATTATTTGTCTGACGCGCGAGGAGTTGAACGAACTGGCCAGCGAGCATCCCAAACGTTGGCAGGCCATGCGACGCTGGGTGTTGGCGGGCGGCAATCTGTGGATCTCCGATGCGGGGCCAAAGCTCGAACACCTGCCCCGGATCGATTGGCTTTTGGAGTTGACCGGCCATTCTTCGTTGGACAAAGCGCCCGAGCAGGATCCTCGCAAGAACGAAACCCGTTCCAACGATCAGGCAACACGGTCGTGGCAGCCTGTCACGCGGATCAGCGATCTGACTCCGCCCGATCCTTTCGCTCGGTCGAACTCCGGTGCCGGACTTTCTCGGGGAGACTCCAATGCGGGAACTGCACCGCCCGGCAATTCGGGGACGGCCGGGACGAAACAGCCGACCGCTTCCATGAGGGAAAGAAAGCTAGGCCTGGGAACCGTGGTGGTCTTCCCAGGAGACGTGGTGGAAGCGATCCAGGAATTAACCGAGGCGGGCGTCGTGCCCGACTTTGCCGGACCCTCGTCCATCTTGTGGAACATCCGCCACGGCGTGGAACCTTTTGCCGACAATTCCGACTTTTGGGACTGGCTGATACCGGGGGTGGGTTTGCCGCCGATTATGGAATTTCAGATTCTGATCACGCTGTTTGTAATTGGCATTGGTCCACTCAATTATTTCCTGCTGCAGCGGAAACGGCGTCTGCATTTGTTGGTGCTCTCGGTGCCCGTTTCGGCGCTGATTGTCACACTCGGTTTGATTGGCTATGCGACCTTCGCCGACGGCTTTCAAACTCGCGTCCGCACGCGCAGCTTTACCGAACTCGATCAGCAAACTGGCGAGGCCGTCTGCTGGTCGCGGCAGACATATTACGCGGGTATTGCTCCTTCGGACGGACTGCGGTTTCCCTTGGATATGTCCGTGCTTCCCAAAGAGGTGGGCGTCAACTCGCGGCGCCGTGGCAACCAGATGTCGGGCCGCACCATCAAATGGGGAGAAGATCAACACCTGGCCGAAGGCTGGCTGCGTTCGCGAACCACGGCACAGTTCATGTGCATCCGCTCGCGTCCCACGCTGGCATCGCTCGAGCTGGCCAGTGCCCCGGGGCAGCCCCCGGTGGTGACCAACCGCTTGGGGACGCCGATTCTGCACCTGGTGCTTCGAGATACCGACGGCGTTTATTATGCCGCCAATTCCATCGACGCCGATACGCAGACGACTTTGCAGCCGGAATCGGCCACGAGCGCCGTGGCCGACGCTCGATTGGCAATCCTGCAAGCGCAACCGCAGGCGCCCGCCACGCCAGGCAATGCCCCGCCGGCCATGGCGATCGCGCCCACCACAAATCTCACGCTCGACAGCCGCTTGGAAGCCGCCATTGAGGAGACCCGCCAAGCCTTGGGCGGAAATTTGGGCCTTGCGCCGGGAACGTACGTGGCCCTTGTGGAGAAATCGCCCGAGGTGGAGTTTGGTTGCCGGGCTCGACAGGAAGACAGCTTGCACGTGATTCGAGGTCGTTGGTAGTTCATCGTGTTCTTCGCGGGCCATCCGTGCTCGCAACGGCTCGGCGAGGATGGAAGCCCCCCCATGCGTCCCATGATTCAATTCCACAACCTGCACCGCGCATTCGGGGCCACCCGCGCGGTGGATGGAATCTCGTTCGAGGTGAACGAAGGCCAGGTATTCGGCTACATTGGTCCCAACGGCGCCGGCAAAACCACCAGCATGCGCATCCTGGCCACGCTCGATATTCCCGATCGTGGCGACGCCTACATCGATGGCTTTTCGGTCATCGACGATCCCGATCGCGTGCGCCGCCGCCTGGGGTTCATGCCCGACTATTTCGGTACCTACGCCAACGTCAACGTCCGCGAGTATCTCGATTTCTTTGCCCGCTCGTATGGATTGCGGGGAAGGGATCGGCTTTCGGCGCTCGACCGCACCATGCAATTCACCCAACTCGATGAATTGGCCGAGAAGCCGATCAACGGTCTATCCAAAGGCATGAAGCAGCGGCTTTGTTTGGGCCGCACCATGATCCACGATCCGGCCGTGCTGGTGCTCGATGAGCCCGCGGCCGGCCTCGATCCGCGGGCGCGGATCGAGTTGCGGGTGATGATTCGCCAATTGGCCGAGCAAGGCAAAACCGTGCTCGTCAGTTCGCACATTCTCACCGAGTTGGGCGAAATGTGCGACGCGGTGGGAATCATCGAACGCGGACGCCTGCTCGCGGTGGGCACCGTCGAAGAAATTCAAAAAGCGCATCCGGGTCAAAATGCCGTGCGGGTTCGCGTGCTGGGAGACCCCGAGGCCTTGTTGGAATGGCTCGAGGAGCGGATCGTGGTGCACCAGTATCGCATCGACTCCGAGCTCTTGCTGTTTGTGCACGACGGGGACCGCGAGTCGGAGGCCGATCTGCTGCGCGACATGATTCAGGCCGGGTTCCGGATTGCGGCCTTTGGCAGCGAGCGCCGTTCGCTCGAGGAAGTTTTCATGCAAGTCACCAAGGGGCGGGTGCAATGACCACAGCCGATGAATCCTTGCCCCCGGTCGTTTCAGGAACCCAGGTGGCTGCTCCCCTTGCCAGGCAGGGATTTTGGGAGCGGTTCGATCGCTGGTCGGCCAGCGCCGGCGAACGACTGAACCCCATTCTGGTGAAAGAAACCCGGCAGGCGCTCAAGAGCAAGCAATTCCTGATCACTTTCGCTCTGGTGTTGATCTGCGGTTGGGCCTGGTCGATTTTGGGAATCGCTCTCTCCGAGGCCAGTCGCGGGGCGCGCGAGGCCGGCGGCGAAATGTTCTTCGGCTATTTTGTGATCTTGAGTTTCCCGCTGCTGGTGATCGTTCCCTTCAGCGCCTATCGCTCGCTGGCCAGCGAATGGGAAGACAATACCTACGAATTGCTTTCCATCAGCGCGCTCAAGCCGCATCAAATCGTCAGCGGCAAGTTGGGAAGTTCCTTGTTGCAAATCGCGCTGTATCTGTCGGCCATCGCTCCCTGCCTGGCCTTCACCTATTTGTTGCGCGGAATTGATTTGCCCACCATGCTGTTCCTGCTTTTCTGGCTGGTGGTCAACGCTATCTCGTCCACCTTGCTGGCCTTGTGCGCGGCCACCATCAGTCGGGCAAAACACTGGCAAGTGATCATGTCGGTGGTGCTGGTGGCCGGCTGCCTGCTCAACTTCAGTTCATTTGGAATCGCCCTGGCGGGTGAAATGCTGTTTTCGCCGTTCCGCATGCTGTATTTCGATCAGGGTGGATTTTGGGCCGTGTGCGGCATGATTCTCACCGCCGCCATCGGTTACGACGTCATGTTCTTTCTCATTGCCCGCGCAGCCCTCATGTTCAGCAGCGAAAACCGCTCCACCGGCCTGCGAATCTGCATGGTCGTGCAGTACCTCCTGTTCATGGGTTGGGCATTCTGGTTCTGGCTGTTCCTGTACCCATCCCACGAATTTCTCGCTGTTTTCGCCATGTTGGTCGGCATCCATTGGTGGGTCATGGGCATGTTCTTGATCGGCGAACGTCCGGAACTTTCGCAGCGCGCCAAGCGCAATCTCCCGCAGAGTTTCGTCGGCCGTATGTTCTGGATTTCGTTCAATCCGGGCTCGGGAACGGGTTACCTGTTTGTGCTCGGCAACCTCGCCAGTGCGATGGTGGTGCTGCTGGCCGCCCCTGCCGTATTTTCCGCGGTCGAACCCATCCTCGGTACGCGGGTGGCCAACTTCGATGCGGTTAACTTTACGCAATTGGTTACGTTTTGTGGATTGGGCTTGTGCTACATGGCCATCTACCTGGGACTCACCCGTTTGATACTCTTGGCGCTGCGGCCGTATACCCAGGTCACCTTGATGTTGGCCGTGCTGATTCACGTGATGCTGGTCCTGGCAGGCACCCTCGTGCCGCTCACCATTCAGCTTTCGCTCAACTCGTACCGGACAGGCTACTCGCTGCTCCAGGTTTCCAACTTTTTCTGGACCCTGGAAGAAATCATCGGCCGCCAGGGTATTCCAGCGGGCGATTTAACGGTTGTCTTGACCGCGGTTCCGCTGTTGGCCGCCTTGGTGGTGCTATTCAACTTGCCCAGCGTGGGGCGCGAACTGCGGCAACAACGGGTGGCGGCGCCGCAGCGCGTGCAGCAAGAAGAGCAATTGCTGCACCCAGCCCCCGAACCTCCCCGGTATGTCAGCCCCTGGGACGAACCGCCGCAGGCTGATACCATGCGCAGGTGATAAAACTTTGCGCCCGGCGCCTCCGCAGCCATCCCTGAATAATGTTCGGAACTGGTGCCGGCGGCCCCCAGCGTTTCCCCCCCCGAGGTAGCAAACTTTGTGGGAAACGCGGGCGTATTGGCTGGGCAAACTCCGTATTCCACATGTTCTCCTTCCACCCCTTGCTCCAGTAGACCTGCCGTTATGTCTTCGCGTTGGCTCGCCGACCGTCTGTCGCAGTTCGATAGTTCTGGCATCCGGAAAGTGTTCGATCTTGCGGCCAAGCTCAAACATCCCATCAATCTATCCATTGGCCAGCCCGACTTTCCGGTGCCGCAGGCCATTAAGGAAGCCGCCGCCCGGGCCATTGCCGAAGATTGCAACGGCTACTCGGTCACCCAGGGCATTGCTCCGCTGCGCGAGAGGCTATTGAACGATGTTCGCCGTGATTACGACCAGGCCGAACGGCAAGTATTGGTGACCAGCGGAACCAGCGGGGCGTTGGTGCTGGCGCTGATGGCCGTGGTCAATCCGGGTGACGAGGTGATTCTGTTCGATCCGTACTTTGTGATGTACCCGTCGCTGGTGGCGATGGTCGGCGGCAAGACGGTGGTGCTCGACACCTATCCCGACTTTCGCATCGACGTGCAGCGGGTGGCCGACGCCATTACTCCCCGAACGAAAGCCATTTTGTTCAACAGCCCCGCCAATCCCACGGGCACCGTGGCAGCCGAACAAGATGTGCGCGATCTGGCCGAACTGGCTCGGCAGCGCGACGTGCTCTTGATCAGCGACGAAATCTACAAGGCGTTTTGTTACGATCAGCCGCTGGCATCGCCCGCCACGGTCAACGAGCAAACACTGGTGATCGACGGCTTCAGCAAAACCTATGGCGTGACCGGGTGGCGGTTGGGGTACGCGCACGGCCCTGCCGATGTGATCGACGCCATGACCAAGCTGCAGCAATACACCTTCGTATGCGCGCCGCATCCCCTGCAATGGGCCGCGTTGGCTGCGCTCGACACCGACATCTCTCCGTTCGTCAACGAATATCGCCGCAAGCGCGATCGGCTGGTGGAAGGTCTAGCCGACCTTTATCCGCTCGCCACGCCGGGCGGCGCCTTCTATGCCTTCCCGCAGGTGCCCGACAGTCGTTCGGCTACCGCGTTTGTCGAGGAGGCCATCGCGAATGAACTGCTGATCATACCCGGCAAGATTTTTAGCCGACGCGATACGCACTTTCGCATTTCGTACGCGGCGCCCAACGAAACCATCGAGCGAGGGATCGAGGTGCTGCGCCGCCTGGCCAAATAACCGCCAGGCCTTCAACATGGCTCTTGTTCCATGCGAGAGCGGCCGCGCACACGACTCGATCAAGAATCCAGCAAGGCCTCGAGCGTTGCCCCACCCGCGGAAGTTTCGACTGCCGGGGGCTACCCCAAGGCCGAGAACCGCTTAAAGCTGCGGAAAGCGGTAGCGATAAATCATTCGCTCCCACCAGCGGGCACGGCGGAGTTGAGGATCGTCGGGCGAAATCACATGCCGTTTGCCGCGACGAGTGACCAGCACCAATTGACCGTCGTGCAGTATCTCGGCTACCGTCCAAAACTTCTCCACGGTGTAAACGTATTTTTCACCATGCGGCTCTGGCTGGATATCCGCCGCTCGAGGACCGGGGCGGCCGCTATACTTCTGCATTCGATAAATAACTGGGTCGCCCCGTTTGAACATTGCAAGACCAATCAATGATCGAGCCGTGCGTGTAGAACGGCATCGAAAACTTCCTCGCGGTTTGCGGAGAGATTCGCCGGCAAACAGTCAACGCGGTCGAACCGCTGTCCACTCGAGCGATCGATGGAATCGTGACATTTTTCGCCCAGAGCCAACGGCCACTTCCTGAACTCAAATCCAATCGCTTCAATGTACTGTCGCTCAGTACCTTTACAAGACGCCGGCGCGCCTGCCATGCTGAAGTCTTTCCACAACTGGCCAAGCCAGAATGGTGTTTCATGCCTGAATTGCGCCATTATCAAGACGCAGTTGTTCTCGTGACCGGCGGCGCATCGGGAATTGGCGCTGCCCTGGCCTCGGCACTGGCCCGCCGCGGCGCCACGGTGATCGTCGCCGATCGCCAGGAAAGCCTGGCTCGCGAAATTGCGGAAACGCTGACCCGCACGGGCTGTCGGGTGGAGTCGGCAGCCCTCGACGTGCGCGATGCCGCCGCGTTTCAATCGCTGGTCGATCGTGTCTTCCGCGAGCATGGCCGGTTCGATTTTCTCTTCAATAACGCTGGCATTGCCCACGGCGGCGCCGCACTGCATTACGACTTGACCGATTGGGATGCGGTATTCGATGTGAATCTGCGCGGTGTCGCCAACGGAGTTCAAGCCGTTTATCGCCGGATGGTGCAGCAGGGGTTCGGCCACATTGTCAACACGGCCTCGATTGCCGGTCTGATCCCGGCCACCACCATGGTCAGTTACGGGGCGTCCAAGCATGCCGTGGTGGGGTTGTCGACCGCCCTCCGTTGCGAAGCTGTCTCTCATGGCGTCCGGGTGAGCGTGCTGTGCCCCGGTTTTATCCGCACGCCCATTCTGCATGGCGGCGCCTTTGGGCGGCAGGTGCAACCCATCCCCGATTCGCTCGCCGAGCAACTCTGGAAGCGCCTGCGGCCGATGACCGCCGAGCGATTCGCCATCAAAGCGCTTCGCGCCATTCAGAAGAATCGGGCGATCATCGTCTACCCCTGGCGCTGGCGACTGGCCTGGTACCTCAATCGACTTTCGCCAGGGTTGGGCCGGTTCGCTTCCCGAAAGGCATTCGAGGCATTCCAGCGGCAGTTGGCCCAGGCAGCATCACCCGAGCATGCAGCGGGTGACCCGGCCTCCGCAGCCCAACGGGCGCCCCGGCCAGGCGACAAAAACGGGCCAGAGGCAGCATGATGCCGTTACGTCGTCGCCCGCGCTTTGTGCGAACAATCCTCACGGCTGTTGCGATTGCCCGCCGCGTGTCGCAATTTCGCTCGTTTACCGCTGGAGCAGCCACCGCACCACTTCGGCCACCCCGTGGTCGTCGTGGTGCAGCGTTACGCGGTCGGCGGCTTGTTTCACTTCGTCGCAAGCGTTTCCCATAGCCACGCCGAGCCCCGCGCCCAGCAGCATGGGAATATCGTTCACGTCGTCGCCCACCGCGCAAATTTCCTCAGGGCGAATTCCCCAGTCGTTGGCGAGTTGCAAAATGGCTGCCCACTTGCTGGTCCCCGCCGGCAGCAACTCGCACATGAAACCCGAGTACATGGGGCTCCGCAGCACATGCGTTTCGATCTTGCCCGAAAGGCGTTGTTGGAGTGCGGCCTCGAGGTCCAGCATGGCCGTCCGGGTGCCCATGGCGAAGCCGGCGAAAATGTCATTGGGTGGAGCCGTCATCAAGTTGGGCCACAAGCGTTCGCAACCGGGGTTCAGCCGAAAATATTCGGCCAATTCCTGCTGGGGCGCGTCAATGCGAACACAGTAGTAATCGAAGCCCTGCAGAAAGGTGTCGGCATAGAGCACCGCTTCGAAACCCGATTCAGCGACCGTGGCCAGCATTTCGCGGAGCGTATTCCCCGCGAACTCTGCGCAATGCAACGTGGAATGATCACCGGGCCGTTTGACGAGCGCTCCGCTGGCGGAAATCAATGGCACATTCAGCCCCAACTCCTTCACCAACGGCAATGCGCGTGCGTAACGTCTGCCGGTCGCCAACACCACTTCGATGCCCTGCCGCCGAGCCTCGGCCAAGGCCGAGCGCGTTTCCAGGCTGAGTTGGTCGCGGCTGTCAACCAGGGTTCCATCGATATCAATCGCCAACAGTCGGCAATGTGTCATAAGCTCCGCATGTCTTCATGGAAACAGGTACTTCCACCGGTGCGCGAGGCATCGCCAGCGGCATCGCGTTCTGCACAACTGCAACGCGACCTTTACGGGGCGACTACAATGCGTCGCCCCCCAGTTCGACGCCCAAGGCCCATCGGCAACGGGCAATCCATTCTTCAATGGCTGCCAACGCGCTCGCCATGGCGATATTATGAACGCTCACGCGAGTTTTGCCCAGGTTGCTCAGGTTCGGTTCGCTGCCCGAGCGGGTTGGCGCTGTCCCCGCCTTGCCCCGCGGGCAATGTCTTCGAAGAAAGTAGTGCTGTGTCCCCGCCCGCCGAACACGAGCCCGAACCCCAAGAACCCTTCTGCAATCCGTTTGCCACTCGTTATGTACGGCCGGGCGAGTTGGAGTTTTTGTTTCCCGAGCAGGCATCTGCGGAGCAATTGCTTCAGCAACTTGCCGCCGCGGGTTGGTGGGGACAGATTCTCGGCCCGCACGGCAGTGGCAAGTCCACCCTTCTTGCCTCGCTGCTTCGTGGCCTGCCATCCGGCATGGAACCTCTCGCGTACACGCTTCGCCAGGGCCAACGAACCCTGCGGCTTCCGCGAATGCCTCGCCCGGGACTGTCGCCGAATGTCCGCACGCTGCTCGTTATCGATGGGTTCGAGCAGTTAACACGGTGGCAACGCTGGAGGATCGCCCGCAGTTGCCGCTCGCGGCGATGGGGGCTGTTGGTGACAACCCACCGCGACGCGGGACTTCCCCTGCTGATCCAAACCATGCCGCAAGAAGGCTTGGCGGTAGGAGTTGTAGCGCAACTGCTTGGACGACCGCTCACGGCCGACGAATCGGCACAGGCGATCGACAGTTTTCGTCAGCAAGGGGGCAACGTTCGGGAAATGCTGTTCGACCTGTACGACGCATTCGAGCGGGGCCGCTTTGGTGTCGTCGATCGACCCGGCAGCGAGTGATCGCCACGCGCCGCATGTCTCGTGGCTTCTGCCCGACTCGATCGTGAACCGCCCCGTCGCGAAGGCGGCCGGAGGCAGTCATCTCATCTTGGGAGCGTTGGTTCGGGGCGGTCAAATCCAAATGTCGCGACCAGCAATAACTTTCAGGAACGGACGCCACATGCGCATTTTCTGAAGTACGATGATGTAAGACGTTGTCCCGGTGCGCTGCTTGAGAAATTGGGCGCGCGGCGGCGGAATGACGAACAGCGGTTGTTACCTATCGAATGATTGGCAAATCTGCTGAAAACGGCCGGGAAGTCCGGTCATGCAGGCATTGGACGCGCGTTAGCGATGCTGCCACCGTCAATGCTTGCGCAGTCAACGCAATCGTTGCAATTGGGAATATCTCACTTTTTAGGATTCAAATAGGCGAAAGCTTGACTTTGAGTGAATCCACTTGTCTAACAATTAGGTAGCCGGATTCTCAATGTTGATGATCGGCGCCGTCACGGTGCAGGGCGATCGGGATGCATTTCCCAAGTTGCCTGTCGCCGTGGTCAAACCAGGGACAGGTTTGAATGGTCGCGTCTGTAAAGCGGGAACATTTTGTGTCTCATGCCTGGGCAAATTTTGTCCCTGGGAGGGAGTAACATGTCGGTTCGTAGCTTGTTAACGGTCGCCTTGGCCGCCGCGTTGGCGATGTTCGCTTCCCCGGACGAGAGCCGCGCTCAATATGGCGGCTGCAACACCTGCGGCACGGTGAGCACCTACCGACCCATGGTGGTGCGTTATGGCCTGTTTGGCCGTCCGCGGGCCGTTTTTTATGGCGCACCCGTCGCCACGGTGACTCCGACGGTTGCTTTCTCGCCTGTCTCGGCTGGATGCACCACCTGCCCCACGACGGCCTTCTACCCCAGCGCTTGCGCATCGTGCGTGAGCTGCGCTCCCTCGGCGTGCTCCACCTGCGCTCCCTCGGCCTGCAGCACGTGCTCGGTTGGTTATCGACCTACCATCGTCAGCACGCCCGTCACCACGTTCCGACCGGTCAGTGGCTGCAATTCATGCGGTGGCGTTACCACGTACATGCGCCCCGTCACCACCTTTGTGCAACAAGTGCAATACACGCCGGAAACAACCTGCGCTCCCACGGTTACCGCCTACGCGCCCAGTTGCGGGCCGGATTGCACCGGTTGCTCGGTGTGCGCCGGATCGAACTATGCCGGATCGTGCGGGCCCAATTGCCCCGGTTGCTCGCAGTGCGCCGTCAATGGTGGCAATAGCTATCCGCAAACCCAGCCCGGCAATGGCTACAATTCGTCAACCACGCAACCGTCGCTTCCACAAACCTATCAAGAGCAACGTCCGCAAACGTACCCCGATACCCAGCACTCGCACACCAACGGCAACGAGCCGCAGACTCCGCGGCCCATTCCCAACACCAGCGGGGCTTCAGTTCCCGGCAACGGTGGCAACGGCGGTTCGCAACCCCAGTTGATCGATCCTGATAGCCGCACCACCCAAGCGCCCCAACGAACCTGGACCTTCCGTCCGGCCGTTGCGACCCAGGATGATCTCACCTCCCGGATTATTCCTGTGGAACACCAGCAGCCGGCCCCGCGCGTCCAAAACCAGGCTCCGGTCGACGATGGCTGGCGGACAACCCGCTCGCGATAAACGATCGAGTCCTGCCATGAGCCATTGGCGAGCACTTGCTCGCCGCAAAGGACTGTTGCAAAATGCAAACGGGCACCCCGGTGGCAAACGGCCTCCAGGGTGCCCGTTGTCGTTCATTGTTGTCGAATGGTTGGCGATTTAACGGCGTTGTCCCCTGCCCGAAATTACCACCGTGCCGAGGGTGTCATACACGCGATACACGACCTGCCCGGTCGATTCTTGCATCCAAATTGCCATGCGCTCGCCCGCGGACGGATCTTGCAAGTCGACGTGTACGCATTTCCACTCGCCGATATCCAGCAGCGTATCCCGCCGCCAGACGCCACGCCCCATGCTGTCGCTGAGCATGCGCCCTGCGGGCTGTCTGGCAGCCGTCCACGACGCCTTGACGAACTGCACGGCCGGCGTCGGATCGCAGAGATAAATTCGATCGATATGGCGGGAGCCGTCGACGTGGGCGCCTTCCAACCGGACGCCGATTTCTTCGGCCGCCGTCACAGAGGCCATCGCCACCAAGCCAACCGCCGCCAGCGTCCAGCGCGAGTACATGCTTCGCAACATGGGGCAATTCCTTAAGTAAATATGGTTCGGATGAAGGCCGATTCGCTTAGCCAACATCTCTAGCGACGAACCGCGGCCGATGTTACCGCCTAGGGGGTGCGTCGCCCGAAAGCCCCAATTGCGGGCGATATCGCTTGAGATAGAAGCAGCGGCGGCGATGAACTCCGGTGGTGCCGTCCGTCGCTGGGTAACGGGTGACCGTACAGGCGTTCTTTGCTTGGTGGGTGGAATCTCGGACCCGGTAACGGAATTTCCGAGGAACTCCCTGTCGGGTGGAAGTCGGCGTGGGCAGACGCCAACAACCGTGACATGGTTTTGATTGGCGTGAAAACTGCGAACATTCGGCGGATTTTGCGGTTGGGTCGATAAGTTGCCCCGCCTGCTGGCTTGTCGCCGCTAGCGGGGCGACCTAGAATCGACCATCCGCCCGCACAGCCAAACCGCATACCGTGGTGGGCGATCCCCCGCGCAGCCCCGAGGATCGAGCCATGCTTCAGCGGAAGCCGATTTTCCCCAATATCATCGAGATGAACCATCAGGCCGGAGAAATCCTTGGCTGCAACGTGTACCTGGTATTTGACGAGCAGGATTGGCTGCTGATCGACGTTGGATTTGACGACACGGTGGACGAAATCGTGGAGTTGATCCGGCAGCTCGATTTTCCTCTTTCCAACTGCAAGACCTTGATCGCCACCCACGCCGACGTGGACCATATTCAGGGGTTGGCGCGGATGAAGCAGTTGCTCAAAACGACCACCAGCGCCCACCGCCTTTGCGCCGACACCTTGGCCAGCGGCGACCCCATCAAGACCTATGCGGAAATTCCGGCGCAGAACATCCATATGGAAATGCCCGCCATCAAGATCGACCAGATCCTGGCCGAGGGCGACGTGATTACCGTGGGCAGGTTGGAACTGGAGGTCTGGCATACCCCCGGACATACGGACAGCCAGTTGGCGTTTCGGATGGGCGACGTCTTGTTTAGCGGCGACAATATTTACCGCGACGGTTGCGTCGGCGCCATCGATGCCCATCATGGCAGCAACATCGAGGACTTCATCAAATCGCTGCGGCGAATTCGCAACAGCGACGTGCAATGGCTGTTGCCCAGCCATGGGCCAATCTTCGCCAAAGACAACCAGCTTTTGGACGGTACCATCGCCAGGCTGGAGAGCTACTTGCACATGGCCGATTTCGGCACCTGTGCCAAAGACTGGCCGCTGATGGACGAGTTTGAAAAGGAATTGGTGGAGGGCGTTTTTCCCGAAACGAGCGTGTCGGAAGATCGCCGGTAATTTCTCGAGTTGCCCGGACCCTTCTCTTTGGTTGACACCGGCTAACGGCAGTCGATAATGTTAGCTGTGGGTGCTGCCTGTTGGCGTCTGTGCCGTTATTTTCCGGCGGTGACAGGCAGGCGATCGTTGTACGGTCGGCTGCTGGTTGCACGGTTTGTTTGGTTGTGCCGTGCTGCAGAAGTCATCAGCGCGGCGCTCAAGATGCCGCTGGCGGTCAAAGTGAAGACGTTGCCGGGCATTCAGCCAAGGCAAGGGTGTTCCCTTTTGCCCCGAGCGCTGTGGAATCCTTGCCGCCACTCCTCCTTCGCGAGCCTGTCCAGCCCTGGTTTCCAACCGCCAAGTCTGGCGGCCAGCCGTACTTGCGACCATGGGAGCAGTGGTGCCCTCGGGGCCTGCCGCGTTCTTAAGACAGACCCGGTTAGCGCGGATGAAGTGATTCTGCTCGTTTTTTTGCGCTGCAAGCGCTCCCAGGGAGAAGACTGCACATGTCCAACAATGGCATGGGAGAGTTCGAATCGTTTCTGATCCGCAAGGGCATCGTATCCGCCGATCAAATCAAGGAGGCCGAGCGCGTCGCGAAGGCGTCGCGAATTTCGGTCGCCGATGCCCTCGTGCGACTGGGATTTTGCACTCCCGACGAGGTAATGCGGGCCAAGGCTCGCCAGCACGGCATGAATTTCGTCGACCTGCAAGAGGTGGACATCCCCCCCAACGTGGTTGAATTGGTGCCCGAGTCGGTGGCCCGCGAGTGCTGCGTGCTGCCATTGGCCGAAGACGAAGACTCGCTGACGGTGTTGATCAGCGAGCCCGACGATGTGGAAACCCTCGACAAGTTGCGATTCATCCTCGATCGCCGCATTTCCACGGCGTTGGCCTCGAAAGAAAGCATTCTGGAAGCCATCAACCGCTACTACGGGCAGCAGGACGCGGAAAGCGCCGACTCCATGCTGCAGGAGTTCACCGAAACCGCCATCGATTTCACCGAAACCGCCGAGGAAGACCATGGCGGCGGCGAAGAAGATGTCGTCGACGAATCCAGCGCCCCCATCGTGCGACTGGTCCAATTGATCATCAGCGAGGCCGTGCAACTCCGGGCTTCCGACATTCACATTGAGCCGTTCGAAGATCGCGTGCGAATCCGGTACCGCATCGACGGCGTGTTGGTGGAACGCGACTCCTGTCCTCGCCGACTGCTGGGGGCCATGATCTCCCGCATCAAAATTCTGGCCAAGATCGATATCGCCGAACGGCGTCGACCGCAAGACGGCCGAATCAAAGTCACCGTGGGCGACAAAGAACTCGACCTTCGGGTGAGCGTACTGCCCACCAACCATGGCCAGTCCATCGTGATGCGAATTCTGGATAAGGACAGCATCAAGGTCGGGGTGCGTCAACTTGGCCTAGGTGAACAAGATTTCAGGAATTTCAAGCAGTTGATCCGCCGTCCCAATGGCATCGTCTTGGTGACGGGCCCCACCGGCTCGGGCAAGACCACCACCCTGTACGCGGCGTTGAATGAACTGAATCGCCCCGATCGAAAGATCATCACGGCCGAAGACCCGGTGGAGTACTACCTGCCAGGCATCAATCAGGTCGAGGTTCGCCACGACATTGGGCTGAACTTTGCCCGGATCATTCGGTCCATGCTGCGCCAGGCCCCGAACATCATCTTGGTGGGCGAGATGCGCGATGCCGAGACGGCAGAGATGGGAATTCAAGCCTCACTCACTGGACACTTGGTATTTAGTACACTGCATACGAACGATGCGCCCGGCGCCATTACACGCATGGTAGACATGGGAGTGCCCTCCTATCTGGTGGCTAGCAGCGTCGTGGCCGTGCTGGCGCAGCGCCTGGTGCGCGTCATCTGCGCAAAGTGCAAGCAGCCCCATCGTCCGACCGATGCCGCTTTGGAAGCGGCCGGCATTCCGCTCGAGATCGCCGCGAAGGCGAACTTCGCTAAAGGCAAGGGGTGCAATCATTGCCAGAAAAAAGGGTACCGAGGCCGACTGGGAATCTTCGAGCTGATGCTGATGACCAGTCGCATTCGCGAGCTGGCTTTCCGGGGATCGTCCACGCAGGATATTCGTAAAGCCGCAATTGCCCAAGGGATGCGCACCTTGTACCAAGACGGCTTGGCCAAGGTGGTCAACGGGATTACCACCCTGGAGGAGGTCTACCGCGTAGCCAAACGCACCTCGCAAGATTAACACAGTTATCTAGTTGCGTTGTGCTAGCGGAGTCGTCACAATGGAACGTGGCTGCCGAGGGGAACTCGGAATTGAGGAGACGGCTGCACACATCATCACATCTGCCATTGCGATGCGATTTCACGATTGCGATCGGCTTTCCGCCCTACCGTGGCGAATGTCCGTTGCACCGTGGGTGCTCCCCAGTCCATTCGGAGCGGGGCGCACGTTTGTCGGCCTTCAGCCGACGCAATGACGCATGTTTTTGCTTTTCCGACGAGCTCGCGAATAATCGAGACGCCGGCGGAGGCCGTTCGGGCCATCCGCGACAGGTTGAGACACCTCAGGGGCGTGTCACATTTCGCAACGTTTCGTCGTGACTTCACCCTCATTCAATCCAGGCGTATTGCATCGTGCCCCGCCAGGGTATTGAGGGTCGATTTCGGTTTGGTTTTCCAGGACCTTCCGCGGCCGTCATTTGATCCCTAGCGGGAAGAGGCGGTCGCTCGACGATCGAAAGGACACGCATGGCTTCTCTTTTAATGGACAAGTTGTTGCAGACGGTGGTCAACACCGGCGCTAGCGACTTGCACATTACCGTCGGCCAACCTCCGGTGATTCGTCTGCACGGCCGGCTTCGCCGCCTGGAAACCAAGGAACTGGAAGGCGAGGACACCGTCTCGCTGATGAAGCAAATCGCCCCCGAACGCTGCCAGCAGCAACTTCAGGAGGTGGGGGGGTCCGACTTTGGATTTGCCTTTGGCGAGCAGGCCCGCTTTCGCGTGTCGCTGTTCAAACAGCGCGGCAAGGTGGCAATGGTGTTGCGGATCATTCCCAACACCATTCTCACGGTGGATCAGCTCAAGCTGCCCTGGCCTTGCACGCAACTGGTGCAGCGCCCCCGCGGCTTGTTCCTGGTGACCGGCCCCACCGGATCGGGCAAGAGCACCACGCTGGCCGGCCTGGTGAACTATCTGAACGAGAACTTCGATCACCACATCATCACGATCGAAGACCCGATCGAATTCTATCATCATCACAAAAAATCGACCGTGAATCAGCGCGAGGTGGGGGTGGACGTGCCCAACTTCGCGGCGGCGCTCCGCGGGGCCTTGCGGCAAGATCCCGACGTGATTCTGGTGGGTGAAATGCGAGACCTGGAAACCATCGAAGCGGCTATCACCGCCGCCGAAACCGGTCACGTGGTGTTCGGCACCCTGCACACCAACTCGGCCGACGGCACAATCAACCGCATCGTCGACGTGTTCCCCAAGGAGCAGCAGGACCAGATCCGCACCCAGTTGGCCAGTTCCATCATCGGCGTGCTCTGCCAGCAGCTTATTCCCAAGTTGGGCGGGGGCCGCGTCGCCGCCCACGAAATGCTGGTGGTCACTCCGGCCGTTGCCAACCTGGTTCGCGAAAACAAGATTTTTCGCATCCCGTCGTCGATTCAAACCGGCGCCAAGCAAGGCATGATCCTGCTCGACGATTCGCTCTACAACCACTGGAAAAACCGCATGGTCGACAAGGCCGACGCCATCGCCAAGGCCAACAAGCCCGAGGATCTGAGACTGCGGATTGAAAGGGCCGAGCAAGCCATGGCGTCGGGCGAAGACATCGACGAAGACGACGAAGAATAGAGTTCGACTTTCCTGTTTCGTGCCTGCTGTTTCGCCATTGGACATCGCCACCTATCTCGTTTGAATTTCTCAGGAATTTTTCCGCTCATGGCTATCCGTCGTATAGGACAAATTCTGGTCGATCTTGGCTTCATTGACGAAGACCAGCTCGAAATGCTGCTGGAAGAGCAGCACGACAATCGTCCCAACGAACTGCTGGGAAAAATTGCCGAATCGATGGGGCTGGTCAGCGACGAGCAAATTGCCCAGGCCCTGGCCGAGCAAATGGGCATGCAAACCTTCGCTCTCAGCGAGGCCGTCATTCCCCCGGAGGTGCTCAACTACATCACCGAGCCCATGGCGCAGCTCTACCGCATCATTCCCATCGCCTTCAAGAACGACACGCTGACGATCGCCATGAGCGATCCTCAGAAGCTGCAGGTTCTGGACGAGCTGCGAAATTTCTTGGGATACGACGTTCGCGCCGTGGTGAGCACCGAGACGGAAATCCAGCAGGCGCTCGACCGTTACTACGCCACGGTGGAAAACATCAGCGGCATTATCGACGAAATCGCCGAAGACGAAGAATTGTCGGCGGCTGCCGCGGCTTTGGGCCGCGAAGGTCCGATCGACCTGGGCAGCGTGGAAGAACTGGTGGACAGCGCGCCGGTGCGCAAACTGCTGAACATGGTGCTGCTGCTGGCCATCAAGGACAAAGCCAGCGACTTGCACTTCGAACCGTTCGAAGACGAGTTCAAAATCCGCATCAAGGCCGACGGCGTGCTGTTCGAAATGGTGCCCCCGCCGCGCCACCTGGCCTTCGCCATCACCACCCGCCTCAAGGTGATGGCCAACCTCGATATCGCCGAGCGACGGCTGCCCCAAGACGGCCGCATCGAGCTTACGGTGGGCGGCCACCCCGTCGACCTTCGCGTGGCCGTGCTCCCCACCATGTTTGGCGAAAGCGTGGTCTGCCGGGTGCTCGACCGCTCGGTCGTCAAGCTCGATCTGGCACAAGTCGGCATGGACGCCACCACCCTCGCCGCCTTCCGCCAGGCCATTATCAAACCCAACGGCATCATCCTCGTCACCGGTCCCACGGGCTCGGGGAAAACCACCACGCTTTACTCGGCGCTCAGCGAACTCAACCATATCGAAGACAAGCTGATCACCACCGAAGACCCCATCGAGTACGACATCGACGGCATTGTGCAGGTGCCCATCGATCCCGACATTGGCGTTACTTTCGCCAACTGCCTCAGGGCGATTCTGCGGCAAGACCCCGACAAAATTCTCGTGGGCGAGATTCGCGACGTCGAAACCGCCGAAATCGCCGTGCAGGCGTCGCTCACGGGGCATACCGTGTTCAGCACCCTGCACACCAACGATGCCCCGGGCACCATTACCCGGCTCCGCGACATGGGCGTGCCGCCGTTTCTCATAACGGCCACGGTCGAGGCCATTCTTGCCCAGCGGCTGGTGCGGCGCGTCTGTACCAATTGCCGCCAGGAAGTAACGCCCAATGCCGACTTGCTGGCCGACCTCAAACTCACCCCCGCCGATATTGCCGGCAAGAAGTTTTACCGGGGCGTGGGCTGCGAAGTCTGCAACAACTCGGGCTACAAGGGCCGCACCGGCTTGTTCGAGTTGATGATGATTACCGACGAAATTCGCGACATGATTGTCCGCAACGCGTCGACCGACGAACTGCGCGACGCCGCCCGCAGCAACGGCATGGTCACGCTGCGCGACGCCGGCATGGATGCGGCCTATGCCGGCCGCACCTCGCTCGAAGAAGTCGTGCGCGAAACCATTGTTGAAGGCTGACAAACACCGTTCACCCGCAAAACGTACGCCTCCCTTCCCATTACGAGCGCGAAGCGATGCCAACTTTTCAATTCGAGGCCATGGATGCCACCGGTCAGGAGATCAAGGACGTTATCGATGCTCCCAATGAGGAAGAAGCCCAAGCCACCATTCGGCAGATGGGTTACTTCGTCACCAAGCTGACGGTCAAAAAGACCAAAAAGCAGGCGGCCAAAGGCACCAAGGGCAAACGCCCCAAGTCCTTTTCCTTGGGTGGCGTCAACACCAAGGTGCTGTGCACCTTCACCCGGCAGTTGAGCATTCTGCAAGACGCCGGCCTGCCCATTCTCCGCAGCCTGCGAATTCTGGAAGGCCAAAGCAAGCCCGGCCCCCTCAAGAACGCCCTGATGGATGTCTGCGAAGACATCGAGTCGGGGCTTACCCTTTCCGAGGCCATGGCCAAACAGCCCAAGGCGTTTAGCCGGTTGTATGTGAACATGATCAAGGCCGGCGAGGCCGGTGGCGCCCTGGAAATCATCTTGCAGCGGTTGGCCGACTTCCTCGAAAAGGCGCAGTCGCTCAAACGCAAAGTCAAAGGCGCGATGGTCTATCCCGTGGTGGTGGTGTTGATCGCCGTCGGCATCCTCACCTTCATCATGATCAAGATCGTGCCCGCCTTTCAGAAAATCTTTGAGGATTTCGGCACCGAACTGCCCATGATCACCCAGGTGCTCATCAACATGTCCATGTGGGTGAGCACGTACTGGTATCTCATACCCGCGTTCCCCATCCTGATCTTCCTGGCCGTCAAAATATCCAGAAACTTCAAGGAGGGCCGCGCCGGCTGGGACAACTTCGTGCTCAAGATTCCCGTGTTCGGGCAAATCATTGAGAAAAACATCGTGGCCCGCACCACGCGCACCCTCGGCACGCTGGTCACCAGCGGCGTGCCCATTCTCGAAGCCCTGAACATGACTCGCGAGACCAGCAACAACTTCGTCTTCGAGAACATGTACGGCAAAATCTACGAGGCCATTCGCGAGGGCGAGGCCATCGCCGGCCCCATGAAGCAATACTCCCGGCCGACCTTCCACCCGATTACCGCCTTCTGGTGGTTCTTGTTCGTGGGAGGGCCGATCGGCGTCTTGATCTACCTGATGAAAATGAACAAGCGGGTGGTCGACGACCTGGTGGTCAACATGGTCGACGTGGGCGAAGAAACCGGCGAGCTCGACACCATGCTCAACAAGGTCGCCGACACCTACGACGAAGAAGTGGCCGTGCTCACCGACAGTCTTACCAGCCTGCTCGAACCGTTGATGATCGTCGTGCTCGGTGGCATCGTGGGCTTCATCGTCATCGCCCTGTTCATGCCCCTCATCAAAATCATTCAAACCCTTACCTGATGGCTTGCCGCGCGCGGTGGGGGGTCGCCGCGGGCGGAAAGCACTCTGTGAGTTTCGTATTGCCACACTTGCCGATACCGCAGGGGATCGACTGCCGACAGGAGATCGGAAACATGTTTGCCAGCAACCGCAATATTCCCGGCGGCCGCCGTCGGCGAGGTTTTACCCTGGTCGAACTGCTGATGGTGATCGTCATCATCGGCCTGCTGATGGCGCTGGTGATGCCCGCCATTTGGGCCGCGCAGCTCAATGCCCGCCGCGCCCGAGTAAACGCCGAGATTGCCCAACTGGACATGAAAATGCAGGAGTACAACTCGGTGGTGGGCGCGTTTCCGCCGAGTGTTCTGACGAACAACGCCGGCAGTTACGGCGCCAGCTACGGCGACGCCGTGGTGGCCCGCCACTTCCGCAAACAGTTTCCCCGCTATGGATATGCCAATAGCCACGGCACCATTCAGAACGACATTGTGAACAAGTGGACGGCGCGCGCCCCGCACAACATCAACGTGATGACGCCGGCCGAGGCCCTGGTGTTCTGGCTGGGCGGATATGTCGACGGCAACATGAATCCCACGGGCTTCAACAAGAACCCGCTCGACCCCATGAACGTCAGCGCCGCCACGCAACGGACGACGGCCCTGTACGATTTCGACACCACGCGGCTGCGAGACCGCAACGGCAACGGCTTTCCCGAGTACTATCCTCCCGACACCAATTTCCGCGCTCCGTACGTGTACTTTGCCGCGCTCCCCAATGGCGAATACACCGGCAGTTTTTCCATTCCGTCGTCTATCACCCCCGGCGCGACCGGCGTGGCCCGGCCTTACCGCACCAATGCCGGCGGTTGGCTCAATCCCAAGGGTTTTCAGATCATTTGGTCCGGGTTCGATTTCGACTACGGCGATGAAGTAGCCGATCCCAACGACGCGAATACCTACAAACAATTCCCCGGCGGCGCAAGGTATAGCCCCGGCGACATGGACAACCAGACGAACTTTGCCACCGGCATTTTGGAGGACAACCTCCCATGATCGCGCGCCGCTTGAACAACGAGCGCGCGACCGCGAAGCCGGCTGGCTCGCCCTCGCGCCGCTCCCACGGTTTTACGCTGGTCGAACTGGCGATTGTCATGGCGATCATCGCCATGCTGGCCTCGGCGCTGCTGGGCGCCTTGTATTCCTCGCAGGAAAAAGCCCGCGCCGATCGCACCAAGGCCACCATCGCCAAGCTCGATTCGGTCATTCGTTCGCACTGGGAAACGTACCGCACTCGCAGGGTGAACGTCGCCCGAGGCAATAGCGAAGCCGCCCGTCCGTTCGCCGCTCGGCAGTTGCAGGCCCGGTGGGATTTACAGCGTGCCGAGTTGCCCGATCGTTACGACGATATTTGCACGCCGTCCGGTTCGTCGCTCAATCCAGTCGATCCAGGCGGCTTAAACAGTTCGTTGCAGGCTGCGTATATCGAAGCGATTGCCGCGATGGGCGTCGCACACGGAGAGTCGAACGCCGCGAATTACCTGAGTACGACGATTCGCGCCACCAATCAAAGCGCCGAGTGCCTGTATCTGGTGGTCACGGTGGGCATGGTGCCGGAGGACGAAATCAAGTTTCTCGACACCGAGATCGGCGACACCGACAACGACGGCATGCCCGAGTTCATCGACGGCTACGGAGAGCCGATCAATTTCCTCCGCTGGGCGCCAGGTTTTATCTCCGACATTCAAGGGCCCGATCCCGTGCGTTGGCCCGACCCGCTCGATCCCCTGGGCGTGGGACGCACCGTGCCGGGAGGGCAGCCGGCGCTGCTGCAGCCGGCCGGCAGTCCTCCCGACAACACGTACGGGTTTTTGCTCTATCCGTTGATTTATTCGCGCGGTCCCGACGGCGCGGGCGCGCTGATGTTGCTAGGGCAGGTAGATACGTCGGACCCACAGGTAGCGCTTGCGATGCGCAATCCCTATTCGTTCTACGACTACAACGGCAATCCCTATCAGCGCGGGGCCTACAACGCGGAAGAAGCCGCGGAGGGCGGCGGGATGGATGACAACATTCACAACCACTTGCTGGGATCGCGCTAATGCAACCCATTCATCCCATCAAGCCCTGGCGTCGCGGCGGTTTTACCCTGGTCGAAATGATCGTGGTCATTGGGATCATGGCGATGGTGACCACCGTGGCGATTCGCGTGGCCGTGCCCGACGCCGAAAGCCGACGCATGCGCGAAGCGGCCCGGCAGGTCGATATTTTCATTCACGGCGCTCGGGCACGGGCGATCGAAGCCAATCGGCCGTTCGGCGTGCGCATTATCCCCGAAGCCAACGGCGGCGCCATCCGGCTCACCTATGTGCAGGTGCCCGAGCCGTATGCGGGCGACACGTACAACTCGCGGGCCGAGATCGTGTCTGCCAGTCAAATTCGCATCACCGATGTGGGCTGGCAAGGAATCGTGGCCCCCGGCGACTTGATCCAACTCAACCACGTGGGGCACGTGTACCAGCTTACCAACACGCCCAACAGCGGCGTATGGACGCTGGTTTCCACCGATCCGGCCATGGGAGAAATCCCCTACGATCCCGGTTTGCTGGTGCCGTACAAAGTGCTCCGCAACCCCGTCAAAGCCGGAGGCGATTTGGAACTGCCCGAAGGCGTGGTGCTCGATACCACGGTGTCGGGCATTGGCAACGCGGCGATCGGACCTCCCAGCGGGGGAAACATCACGTTCTTGTTTTCGCCCAGCGGCCGGTTGACGGCGGCCTCGGCCGGGGGCGCCGGCTTTGCGCCCGGCAGCACGTTGTATCTGAACGTGGGCAAGGCCGAAAACCTGGGGCTTGGCGGCCCCACGAACGTTGACGACCTGGGTTCGTATTGGGTCAGCATCAATGGGCAAACCGGACTGGTCACCACGGCCGAAAACGCCGGCGGCAGCCTGTTCGAATCACGACGTTTTGTTCGCGACAAGTTGGCCATTGGCGCCAAGTAGGGCGGGCGATGGCGGCCGAGCCATGAACGAGAACCGAGAACGAGGACATATCCGCGAGGGGAAATTGCGGAGTAGCAACATGCTTGATTTGGCGATCGACTTATCCACTTCCCGGCCATTGCGGAGACGCGGCATCAGCCTGCTCGAGGTGCTGTTCTCCACCTTCATTCTCGCCATGGGAATGCTGGGGCTGGGCGCCCTCATACCGGTGGGCAACTACCAGGTGTCGCAGGGCCTGCGCATGGACCACGCCGCCACCTGTGCCCGGGCGGCCTTCCGCGAGATCGAAGCGCGCGAAATGCTGCGGCCCGACAATTGGGTTATGGCCGACGGCACGCCCGCTGCCGGCCCGCCAGGGGTGGTGACACCCAGCCCGGGCAATTTTTTCCAAATGCCCACCTTCATGCTCGACCCGCTGTTTCTGGCAAATAACCCGGCGGTTCCGCAGTTTCCTTCGGGAGGCGCCGCGGTCATGCCGCGGCTCTCGCTGCGTAGCCTGCCCATCAATTCCAATCCATTGGATGCAGCCCGGGCCAACAGCATCTTCTCCTGGCGCGACGACCTTTCGATGGGCGACAATAATGGCGAGCGCCCGCAACTGATCAACAACGCCGGCGTGACCGCCTCCGAGGGCAACTACTCGTGGATGGCCATGGTCACGCCGTCGGCCGTGGAAAATACCGCCAGGCTGGGCATCGGTCAGCGCAGGAGCTACACGGTTTCGGTGATCGTGTTCAATAAACGCGACCTGGTGTCGACAACGCAAGCCGTCCGGCAGTTCGGCGGCGCGAGCGTGACGTTTACGCCCCCCTCCGACCTGCGGATCGATACCACCGGGCCCTCGGGCGAGCCCCGCAAAATCGTGGCCGGGCAGTGGATCATGCTCAGCGAGCAGTATCCCAGTCCGGCCGATCCGAGCATCAACGAATCGCGGCATTGCTGGTATCGGGTGGTGGCGGTGGGCAATGTGCCGGGAACCCCCCAGTATCGCGTCCGGCTCGCTGGCCCCAACTGGGTGGCGCGGAGCGGATCGCCGCCGCTGGTCACCGTCGCCGACGGGGTGATTGGCGTTTTTGAACGCACCGTCGAACTGGATACCAATTCTGCCATGTCGGCGCCGTAACCCGGCGCCATAACCCGGCGCTGTATTCCGGCGTTGTTCCTTGGCGTAGTTTGCTCGAACTGAGTTCCCTCCCCCCGCGAAGCGGAGCGAGGAACGAGCGAAGCGAAGTGCGGGGGAGGGTTAGGGTGGGGGGCAGCAGCGGGTACCCGCGAATATTCCAGCCAGAGAATCGTTGTTCATGACCAGATTGTCGAAAATCGAGTTTGCTCGCAATCTACGCAGAAATATGACGGACGCGGAGCAGTTGCTTTGGCGGCAACTTCGCAACCGCCAACTCAACGCACGTTTTCGCCGGCAGACGCCAATTGGGAATTATATCGTTGACTTCGTGTGCTACGAAAATCGTCTGATTATTGAACTCGATGGCGGGCAGCACAATGAAGCCGCCGGCCTTGCCTATGATCAGCAGCGTGATGATTGGTTGTCTGCACAGGGTTTCCAGGTCTTGCGATTTTGGAACCATGAGCTTCTTGAAGAGATGGATGCCGTGTTGGAAAAGATTTGGAGCACCTTGCATTTGCCTAAAGACGTAAATGAGGCAGCAACTCGACCTTTGTTCCCTCCCCCCGCGGAGCGGAGCGAGGAACGAGCGAAGCGAAGTGCGGGGGAAGGTTAGGGGGGCAGCAGCGGGCACCCGCAAATGGCCTGCATGACTTGGACAAGACGACTTTTGATCCGGAATGATTCAACGCTGATGCATGTCGTACGACCAATACCGGCGCAACACCCCCACCCCAGCCCTCCCCCGTCGAGGGGGAGGGAGCTAGGGGGAATCGCCGACCCGAGTTCCCTCCCCCCGCGAAGCGGAGCGAGGAATGAGCCGATTCCGGCATCAGCATCCGATCCATCGCTAACACAATTCAAATTTTCCAAAGCGGTCGCGGGCCAACAGCAAGACACTACCGCTCGCTTTGCAAGGTAATTCCATGACAAACGCCGCCTTAACCTTCGAAGATCATCGGCAACATCGTGGCGGCCGCGCGCGCCGCGGGGTCATCATGCTGGTGGTGATGGGCTTTTTGGTGCTGCTCACCATGGTGGCCGTCACCTATGTGGTTGCCTCGCGCGAGTTTAAAACCTCCGCCCGGGCCGCCACCGCCGGCGAGCGCTACGACAGCGGGTTTGAAGAACTGCTCGATCGAGCCTTCAAGCAACTCGTCCGCGGCACGCACAATCCATTTTCGGCGGCCCGCATTCACAATCTGCTCGAAGACGGGTACGGCAATGACGGCGTGCTGCTGAATGTGACCGGCGCGTCGTGGTTCCCCAGCAACAATCCTGGCGAGCAGGTGTTTCTGGTCCTCAACGTGCAGCACCCTGGCGGCCCGCAGCCGCCGCTGGTGCAGCGCAGCGGCTACTACAACGGACGCGTGGTCACGTTCACCAGCGGACCTGCCCGCAATGTCAGCGGACGCATTACCGGCTACCAGGCCGGCAGCGGTTCGGACGGCACGCTATGGATGCTGCCGCTTTCCAAGCCGGTGGGCTTTAGCGGCACCTACCTGGCCACTCCGCCGCAAATGACCAACGTGCTGATCAATGGCCGGCCCTTCAACGGCGCTGGTTTTGGGCTCGACATCGCCAGCAAGACGGTCGTCCATCCGCAAGGTGCTCCGCCCCATCAAAAATGGGCATTCCTGCCCAACGTGGGTTACGGCCGTACCGATATTGATGATGCTTCGAATTTGGCCACCCCCGGCGGCTTTGCCATCGGCGGCGCCGACGAAGATTACGACATTCCCGACTACAACAATATTCACCTGGCGGCCCGGGTGTGGAACCCCAGCGCCAACTCCGGCGCCGGTCGCTGGGAAGTGCAGTCGCCGTCGTTCTACGACGCGGCCCTGGCGCATTGGCACCGCGTAAACAATCCGGATTATGCCACGCCCGCCGTCAAGCGTCAGATCGTGTTCCGCCCCCTCTCCGAATATCACGCGCAGTTCACCGGCTCCAATCCCAATCACAACGCGCTCAACAACCTGAATGTGGGTTCCGCCGGCACGGCGCCCAATCCTCTCTTGTGGGATGTGGACAACGACGGCGACGGCGTGCCCGACAGCGTTTGGATCGACCTGGGCATGCCGGTGCAAACCGCGCCCGACGGCCGGCAGTACAAGCCGCTGTATGCGGTGATGATTCTGGACATGGACAGCCGTTTGAACCTCAGTGTTCATGGCCAGCGAAACCACTTCTTCCGCGGAACGCCCGGACCCGACCAGATCTTGGGAAGTCCGCTGATGGCGGGCAACAATACCAGCGTGAATGCGATGCTTCCCTACGGCGACGGCCGCGGTCCCACCGAGGTCAATCCGCTGTGGCTGCTGGATCAAAATACGTACGAGCGGGTGCTGTTTGGGCAGGGCGGCAACATTGCTTCCGGCATTCCCCGCTTGCACGGCCGGTATGGCGAGCGGCAGGTTTACAGCAGCGGCACCAGCTATCCGGCGCCGGGGCTTTCCGACGGCATTCGCGATCCGCTCGACGTGATCAAGAACTTTTCGCTGCCCACTTCGCTTTCGGCGCTGGCCTGGAGCGACTGGGATGGCGACGCGATCATCGGCTTGGATAAGCACGGGGCGCCGCTGCGCGATCGCAGCCTGGCGATTGCAATCAGCAGTAATGCCATGGGCAACCCCGCGCTGCTGGCCGAAGAGTTGCAACATCCCTGGCAATTCGATCCGTACCGCACGCGCTACTTGCAGCAGGCCGGCGGCCGCACCACGGTCGATGCCCCCTTCACCATGGCCGAACTGGAACGCGTGTTGCGGCCCAACGACGTCGATTCCTCGTCGCTGCCGCATCGGTTGCAGTACCTGTTGAGCGGCGCGTACACGGCCAAATTGGGCGGCCAGGTAACGGCCGAAAGCTACTCGATTCCCACGCCCGCCATTCGCCCCAACGAAGAACTCCGCGAGGAAATCGACCAGCAAACACTTGCCCCCACCGATCCTCGCCGGTTGGGCATGCTCGATTTTCTTGACTTTGTCGCTTACAAAATTCTGGCCGACGCCCGCGAGGGCGGATACGCCGCGCCCAACATCGATCAGTCGATCGCGTCGCTGATTCCCGTCGACCTGGCCAACGGCCTGCGCTGGAACATCAACCATCCCATCGGCAACTATCAGGACGACAACAACGACAACAGCGGCCGGTTCGCCAACCCAGGCGCCACGCGAGACTTGATCGATGAACTGGGTGAATCGCACGGCGGCGAAGCCGTGTGGCGCCAGGCAGTGCCGTTCGATACGCCGCCTCCCCCCGGTTTCAACGGCATCACCATGGATCACGGCAACGATGGCCGCACCGACGAGTTCAAGCGGCGGCATCCGCGGCAAATGTACGCCCGGTATCTCTACTGCCTGATGATGATGCTCAAGGATCACGGCTACAATTTCCCGATCCACCCGGCGGAAACCGTTAATGCCGACCGCTACACCGCGCACCGGTTGGCCCAATGGGCAGTGAACGTGGTCGACTTCATTGACGACGATCACGCCATGACGTACTTCGAGTTCGACTACGAGCCCTTCCGCGACAACAACGGCGACGGCGATCCCTGGGATGTTGACGGTTACCTGGCCACCCGGCCCGACGGCACGCCGTCGACCGACGACAACGCCGGCTACCGGGGCGTGGTCTGGGGAGTGGAGCGGCCCGACTTGCTGCTCACCGAAACCCTGGCCATGCACGAGTTCCGCACCGAAGACCTGCCCGATGATGAAAGCAACCGGTCAATTCCGCCGCCGGGAATTCCTTACGACCCCAACACGCACGACAACGATCTGGATCAGCGGCGGATGCCGCAGGGATCGCTGTTCCTGGAACTTCGCAATCCCTGGCACGATCGAGGGTACGATCTCTCGGCCTTGGCGCCGCAATCGACCAATGGCTATCGGTATCCGCACTTCCAGTTGGCGATCGCGCCGCCGCTGCCGGTCAATCCCTACAACGCCCCCGATACCGGCCATATCGACCCCACCATGCCTAGCTTCGCGCAGGCCGAGCGCATTGTGTGGTTTACCAACCGGGCGATCTATCCCAACAACGACGATCCCAATCTGCTGATCAGCGACAAGATTTATCTTTCGGACTTGCAACCGTTCGACAACTCGCTGCCGCCGGTCCAGCAAGACTTCTACAACAAAGTGACCTATGGCAACGGGGCGGCGGCCGCGGGCGGAATGTTCAACATCGGACCCGGCCAGTACAGCGTGATCGGTCCGCGCGTTACCACGCGGATTGGCTTTTCGGGCACGGGCGGAACCAAGCTGGGCGCGATCACCATCCGCCTGGTCGATGAAAACTCGCCCGCGCCTCCGAGCGGACCCGAAAACGTCACGTTTGGCGTGAACAACCAGCTTGTTTCCAACACCGATTCGATCGGTTACCCCAACTGGCAAGGCGCCAGCCAGCGGATCAAGGTGCCCCAGGGCATTGTGATCAACCATCCCCGGCCGTTGAGCATTTCGGAACCGGGGCCGGGCGAAATGTACTACCCCGCTCCCAACGCCACCACGCAAGATCCGGACGACCCCGCGATCCAATGGCCCGACGCCTACTCTCCGGCGAAAGACACGCCGCTCGATCCGCTCACGCTCCGCCAGCGCGGCACGCAAAAGGCGTATCGCTTTGTGTATTTGCAGCGGCTGGCCAATCCCGACCGGCCCTGGAACCCCGACACCAATCCCTATATCACGATTGATTTCGCGCCCATCGACTTGCACGTGTACAACGGAGAGATCGCCGACAGCGCGCCCGATCCCGACGACCCCGGTCCGCAGCCTGCAGCCGGCGGAATGGTAAACGTTGGCGCCAAGGCGCCGTTGCAGTTTCGCACCCGCGAACGCAACGGTCTGTCGCACAACATTTGGCAGCAAACCTTTACCGACCCCGGCGACCGTGCCCGCCACAATTTCCGCCATAGCCTGGGCCACTTGAACGGCCTGATCGAGGGCATTGGCAGTGGCGAAACGCAAGCGATCTTTGCCACCAACGGCGTATGGGACGTAAACGATGGCGTGCCGGCGGCCTACATTGGCGACCCTCGCACGCCCGCATTCCCTTGGATGCACATCAAAAATGCGCCGCTGGCCAGCCCCATGGAGTTGTTGCACGTGCCGGCCAGCAGTCCCTCGCGATTGCTGCTGGAATTTGGCGTTCGCCGGGGCAGTTTCACCAATCACTATCGCGATCGCCAGGCCGACAACTCGGTGGGACCGCCGTATTCGCACCTGCTTAATTTCTTTAGTTCGAGCGATGCCGGATCGGCCCAGACTCGGAGCAACTTTTATCGGCTGTTCGAGTTCATTCACGTGCCCAGCAAGTTTGCCGGTTCCGAGCAAATCCTCAATCCCACGCTGTTTTCCGGCGGCGGCCCCGGCCATCACTACCATCCGCCGTTCAATCGGGTTTCGATGTTCCGCGATGCCGGCCGGTTCAACGTCAACACCATGTTCGACGACGGCGGACTGTGGAGCGCGGCGTTCGATCAAAACCTTGGCACCGGCGTCAACAACCATTGGCAGCACGTCTGGCAAAGCCGCCAGGGTTATGCGGGCGGCGGGCCCGGTTCGCTTCGGCTCAATGACAATTCGCCGACCTTCTTTGCGAATCCTTTCCGTCAGTACGGCGCCGATTACGACGTTCCCATTCCGGCGCTCCGCCAGCGCGATCTGACCGGAGCCGTGCGCGAAAAAATCGAGTCGACTTTAATGCGGGCCGATCCGCAGTTGCCCACCAAGCCGCTGCTGGCCGCCATGACTTCGGACGAAGTCGGCGCGACCGCGCCCTTCGGTTATGCCAGCGACGACTATGTGGATGGCAATCGCAGTCCGTATTTCCGCTTCCAGCCCCTCAATCAGGCCTCCAATGCGCTGACCACCACCAGCAACGTGTACGGAATTTGGGTGACGGTCGGTTTCTTCGAAGCGTCGCCGGTTCCGAGAAGCCTCGACTACCCCGACGGATACACGTATGGCCAGGAGTTGGGCGCCGATACGGGCGATATTGTTCGCCACCGGGCGTTCTATATCTACGACCGTTCCATCCCTGTCGGATTCATGCGAGGAGAAGATCTCAACACCGAGCAAGGCGTGCTCGTGCGAAAAATCATTGAGTGAGCATGAAAGGATTGCCCTGCCACGTGTCGTTGCCGGGCAACTACCGCTGGGCGAGGGATGCCAGCGGCATCTCGTTCTGGGTTTGGTGGAGCCGGCGAATGTAGTTGCGATGCCAGCGGCTGGGGGCATGGGCTTCCCAGCCGTAGCGCCGCAAAATGCGGTCCGAAATCCGCGCGTTTGCGGCGTCGCATAACAATGCGTCGCACCCCTTGATTTCGGCAATCTGGTCCAGCAGTCGCAGCATTTCGTGAAGCGTGCGCAGGGTTGCCTGCGGCGTGGCGATCACAAACTTTACCGCCAGAAAATTCGCGAACTTCCGCGGCTGGTTGAAGTAAACCCAGCAGCGGTCGCCGGACGTATGCCGCCGCCGCCAGCCTTGCCAGGCCACGAATTCCTGAATGGCAAACAGCTTGGGGAAGGGCCGGAAGCTCAGCCGTTCCAATTCTCCGTCGCTCACGTGCAGCACGCCGTATCGCCGCCGTCGCACGGTGCCTTGTTGCCGTTGCAAATCGGTGACGGTTTCAAAGAGCGGCATTCCCTTCTCCCGTCACCTTCCAGCGAAACCAGTATCCATGTTCGGCGCTCCCGGCGTGGCAACTTACTTGGTCGTTGTGCTCGGCTTTTGCGCGGCTTCGACCGCCGGTTGCGGCGTTTGCCCTGGCGTATCGCTGGGCACGTTCCAAATCAGGCTTTCCATCATTTGGCCATCGAGATTGCCCAACCGCTCGCGCAGGCTTCGTTCCAAGGTGACACCAGCGGCCACCTGGTGCCCGCGATCGTCTGCGACCAGAAAGTAATGCCACTCGACCTCCAAACTGTCCACGGCCCCTATGGCTTCCAGGCGAATCAACCGATGCCCCGCGGTGGTTTGAGATTCCTTTTCGGCCGTGAATTTCTGCCGTTTGTCGCCCAGCGCCTTCTGCACGCTGGCCTTGAACTGCTCCAGCGTTTGCACGGCTTCGGGCGCCACCGGCTTGAGTGGCGAGATGTTGCATTGCGCCACCAGTTCCCCCTTGTCGACCAGTCGCAGGCTGAGCAACTCCGCCGATTCGTGCATCACGTTCCAGCGCCGATCGTAACCGAATTGAAAAACTCCACCGGGGGCGATGTAGGCCAGCCGTTGTTTGGGCGCCTCGCCAACCGTGGGAGCGGGCGCCGTCAGTTCGTGCGGCAATTGAGCCACCGCGATCGGCTCAGCTTTAAGATCCAGCTTGCAGGTGACATTCAGTCCCGGCCCCACGTGCCCGATCGCCCGCTGCTCGCGAACCGTGAGTTGCAAGGCGGTAATCCAGCGCTGGCTGAGGTCGAATTTCAATGTTCCATCCATGTGGATCTCGGTTGCCACGCCGTCGATAGCGCCGTTCACCTGGCCCGCCAAAAGCACCTGAGCCTGTTCGCCCTCTTTGGCCTCGGCCAGCACGCATTTCACGTCGCTGTTGCTCACGGCGTCGATTCCCAGCAGTTGTGCCAGCAGATCGGCATTCGGTTGCCAGTCGTCGCCGATCGCGACGGCTTTGTCCGGCAGCAACAGCGGCAGCAACAGGCTATTCGCCTGCAGATCAAGCAGGTCGAGTTCTTCTCGCGTGAGCGGATCTTTCGGGCCAAACACCAGGCGGCGATCCTTGCTCGCCTCCACCATCACGAGCCGCTGCGCCGGTCGCAATTGCGGCTTGATGCTTTCGCCCGCGATCAGCAGCTTGGCTTCGGCTTGTTCGTACCACCGGAGCGATTGCCGGGTGGTCCGCGTTTGCAGCACGCGCTCGGTATACCGGTGCTGGGCATCCACGGCCAGGTTCAGTTCTTGCACGTTGCCGCCGTCCATTACCCGGAGCACCCCCGTCACTTCCATGTTCAGCGACACGCGTTGGGCACTGCCGGCGACGGAAGAGTCGGTGATTCGATAAGTGGCGCCGTCTCCGTGGGCGGCCGAAACCACCGCCGCCCAAATGGCGAACGAGCACGTCAGACTCACGCAGCTAGCGACGGCCTGATGGTAGCAATCCCAGCGATGCATGCCTTGCCTCTGGAGAGAACTGCGGAAGAATGGGTCGAACGGGCGAGCCTTGCCGTTGCGTCACACACGGTGACGACGTCGCCCGCCCTCGGTTTGTTATCGGCGGTTGATGGACAAAATTGCGAAGAATCCCGGTAGTCCAACGGTTCTACGGGCACTTGCAACAACCCAGGGAGCATTGCTCCGGCGATTTGCCGCAACCGGTAAAGAGATCGTCGGCCTGCTCCCTCGATTGCGGTCGCACCGCGTGAGGATGATTCATGACGACCAAGCCTGTCATCGTTGGCCTCGGCGAATCGCTGTTCGATGTTTTTCCCGATCGGGCCGTGCTCGGTGGCGCGCCGCTGAACGTGGCCGTGCAGGCACACCAATTGGTGGCTCCCCGAGGTGGTCAAGGCCTGCCAGTAAGTCGCATCGGCAACGACGAACTGGGGGAGCGGGTCAAGCGGGAACTCGCCGATCGGGGCATTTCGCTCGAAGCCATTCAAATCGATCCGGAGCATCCCACTGGCCAAGGCGTGGTCACCCTGAAAAATGGTGAACCGCACTTTCGCTTCCTCGACGACGCGGCCTGGGATCACTTGCAATGGAGCGAAGGCTTGCAAGAACTGGCCCAACGATGCCACGCGGTGGCATTCGGCACGCTCGGGCAGCGGAACCAGGTTGCCCGCGACACCATCCGGCAGTTTTTGACGCACGCCCGATCGGCGCTCAAGGTGTTCGACGTGAACTTGCGGCAATCGTTTTACGATGCCCAAGTGATTCGCCAGAGTTGCGAATTGGCCAGCGTGGTGAAACTAAACGAACACGAACTGCCCGAGGTGCATCGGCTGCTGGGATTGCCCTCCATTCCCCCGGCGCTCAGCGACGACGTTGCCGCCGATCGGGCCGCGGAAGATATCTTGGCCGGTTTTGGAGTTCGCGCCGTGGCGCTCACGCGAGGGCCGCGGGGAACCGTGCTTTACAACGCGGGACAAAAAACCGAGGGCGAGCCGTTGCAATACGAGCCCGTTGACCATGCGGATAGTGTGGGCGCCGGCGATGCGTGTACCGCCGGCTTGATCGTGGGTATGCTGGCCGAGCGGCCGGCGTCGGAGATCGTCGATTTGGCCAATCACTTAGGGGCCTTTGTGGCCAGCCAAAGCGGCGCCACTCCCAAGCTGCCCGAGGAGTTGATCGCGCGGGCGCAGTTCGAGTAACCTCACCGGTTTGCAATTCGATCCCGAGCGTCTCTCTCCCATGGCCAAGAAAAAACCTTCCGCAGCGGAAAGTTTGACCCGCGAGCCGGACTACGACGTGCAACGACCCGCCGCCGAAGTGCAGTATGCGGATCAGCTCGATCGTTTGGCCGCGGCCGATGCCGACGCGCCTCGACCGCCCGGCTGGCAGCTCTCGCCCCTGTCGGTTCTCAAGTTCATCGCCGGCGACTCCTCGCTGGGAGTGAGCGAAAAATTCGTCGGCCGCCGCAGCTTTCTCGAAAGGGCGATTGTGGCCCTGGCCACCAACCGTGGCCTGATGCTGATTGGCGAACCCGGCACGGCCAAGAGCCTGCTCAGCGAATTGCTCACGGCTGCGATTTGCCGCGATTCCACGCTGACCATCCAGGGCAGCGCCGGCACCACGGAGGACAACATCAAGTACTCGTGGAATTACGCTCTACTGGTGGCGGAAGGTCCCGGTGAGCGTTCGCTGGTGCCTGCCCCGCTTTACTGGGGGATGAAAGAGGGCAAGATCGTGCGGTTCGAGGAAATCACGCGCTGTCCGCTGGAAATCCAGGATACTTTGCTCTCGGTGTTAAGCGATCGGGTGCTGAGCGTACCAGAACTCACCGGTCCCGATCGAAATTTGTTCGCCCGGCATGGTTTTAACGTGATCGCCACGGCGAACACCCGCGATCGGGGCGTGAACGAAATGAGCGCTGCCCTGAAACGCCGCTTCAATTTTGAAACCGTGGCGCCCATTCAAGACATACAACTCGAAATGGCTCTCGTCGAGCGAGAAACCAACCGGCTGCTGGCGCAGTCCGCAATTCCGGTTGTCATGCAGCCAGAAATGACGGAGTTGCTGGTGACGGTGTTTCATGAGTTGCGGCGCTCGCAAACCGCGGAAGGGCACGCACTGGAGCCACTGACATCTGCCATGAGCACTGCCGAAGCGGTCTCCACCGCTTACGCCGCCGGCATCCATGCTTACTATTACGACGGCGGGCAACTGCAACCGGCGCATCTTGTGCAGCACCTGGTGGGCTCGGTCCTGAAGGATTCTCCCGACGACATCAAGAAGGTTCGCCACTATTTCCAGCACGTGGTCAAGCGACGCAGCGGCGCTCACTGGCAGTCGTTCTTTCAAGCCCAAGAACATCTCGGACAGGCATGAATTTCTGGCGACACAGGTATCTTGCGTGCAACCCGAGCCGGCAGCCAGGTGTGCCCCGGAAACCGAGGATGCGCTGCCGCAGACTTACCGTTTCATTTCCAAGAGCCGGCGCCACCTCGCGGCAGTTCTGCCGCAAATGCCGGTCATGATGCCCGCAAAGATCAGCATCGCCAGGCACCAACCGGCCGCTTTGCCGCGAATGGGGTCCAAGCCCAGTAGTTCCACGGGTTGGTCGGTCGCGGTAAAGGCAATCGCCGTCCAAAACAGCCCATAGGCGGCGGCAGTGGCCGCCCAGATGGCCATCGACACCCAAACCGTGCTCCAGTCGGGCAAGGTGAGCATCCAGCACGCATAGGCAATTTGCAAAGCGGCCGAAAACAACAGCAGCCGCGCCCAATCGGGAGCGGTGGCCAAGTTCAGATGCGACAGCGCCGGCCCAGCCGAAAACAATGCCAGCACCACTTGGGCCGCTGCCAGGGACCGAACGGTTTGCAACTTCGCCCGATCAGCCTGATAGCCCGACTCCAAATCCTCGACGGTGGTGACCGGTTTCCACCATTTGCGCAAAAGCGAGTTGCTGCGATGAGCTTCGGGCATCGGTGTTGTGTTCTTTTCGCAGGAAGGAATCGCCATCGCCCTGACACAGGGCGAGGCACGACTCGGTGTTGCCCGCGATTGCCTCGGAAGCCGAGAAGCCATGGCCCGCGGGGCGTGGCGCAAGAACCGTGGCGCGAGCGACTCGCCTGGCCACCGCGATGGACGATCGTCTACGGCAAATTGTCGCGAGCGCTCACGGTGTCGGCTGTGGGAAAGTCGTCGGGAATTTCGGTCAGGGTGACTTTGCCGGTGGCGGCCCATTCCGTTCCCCGCAGCAGCGTGGTGATGAAACCCACGCACTTCATCGAATAATCGGCGTGTCCGAGCACCGTGGTGAACACGCGGCCCTTGCCATAAGGAATCACCCACAGCATCGGTTCGTGGGCGGCCGTTCCCCGTTGATCGGCGGCCGAATAGGCCGTGGCCAGAATGGTCATGTTGGCGGCCGGTCCGCGCTGACCGTGGTACAGTTCGTCTTGTGCGTGCATCCACTCGCTGGGCAAGCCTGCGGTAATGGGATGTTTCTTGTCGCGAATCACTACCTGATATTCATGTTGAGGTCCGTGACCGGCGCCGGGGCCATCGCCCTTGGCTGTGCGAACCGTTTGCCCTTGGTCACTCAGCGTGACTCGATCTCCAAAACCTGGCCCTCGCCAGCCGAGACCGATCATTTCGTTGTAGGCTTCCCACTCGGGAAAGGCATTGTTCGCGGCGTGAACAATGCTGACACCGCCCCCCTCGCTGACGTATTTTTCGAAAGCCTTCTTGGTTTCCTCAGGCCACGGCTCGCCATTGTAGTTGGATACGACCACGTCGTATTGGGAAAAGTCGGGGCCAAAGCTCTCAATGCCTTGTCCTTTGGCGGGCGAGGTGGCCACTTCCACGGAGAACCGGCCGCTGTCTTCCAAAATCTTTCGGAGGATCGGCGTGGTCTTCATCCATTGGTGATTGTTCTGGCCATCGACAATCAAGGCCTTGAGCTTTTCATCGGCCATGGAAGACGAACCGAACCAGGCCAGTGCGACAACAGCCATTAGCCCGGCGGAAAGCCAGCGAGTATTGGGGCCAGTCATCGGAAAAAAATCTCCCACGGGAGGTGCAACAAAACGCGCGTCCATGTTCATCATTCTATTTGCCGATGCCGGCCGCCGAAACGAACTGCGACAAAAAAAGGCCCATGGCCCTGCCGCAAGTTAGAGGGACTTGACCCGCCCCAGCGGCATGGCCCCGCGAAAATCGCCGGCCACCATGGCAGCGTGGATCGTCCCCTCTGGGTCAACCAGTCGGTCTTGCCGTACCTCCTGGCATGTGTTCTGTTGAAATCTATGGATAACCTGGTTCCGGGCCCTGCGAACTCTGAAACACCAGCCGAGGTGTCGCTCGACCGGCTGAGCGAGGCCTTCGCGTCGGTGTTGCGCTCGGGCAGCAAGAAACCACCAGAACCTGCCCCGGCGCCGGTGCCCGAAGTGGACTTGCCAGACCCTCCGCCTGGTTTGGAATCGAGCGATCCGGCAAATGGCATATCGCCTCTGGGAATTGTGGAGGCCATGCTGTTTGTGGGCGCCCCCGATAATACCCCGCTGACTGCGATTCAGGCTGCCGCCCTGATGCGTGGTGTTACGCCAGGCGAGATTCAACAATTGGTGGAGCAGTTGAACGACCGCTACCGCCAATTCCATTGCCCTTTCGAGATCGTCAGTGAGGGGGCCGGATACCGCTTAACACTCCGAGAAGACCTGCACCGGTTGCGCGAGCGGTTTTACGGCCGTGTGCGGCACGCCCGACTGTCGCAAGCCGCCATCGACGTACTGTCCCTCGTGGCATACCATCAACCGATTGGCCGCGAGTCGGTGGACCGTTTGCGGGGGCGGCCATCGGGAGGAGTTCTTAACCAATTAGTACGTCGACAGTTACTGCGAATCGAGCGGCCTCCCAACAATCCTCGCGATGTGCAATACCACACGACGAGCCGTTTTTTGCGACTGCTGGGCTTGGGAAGTCTGCAAGACCTCCCTCGCAGTCAGGACATGGATCGACCATAAGTGATTGTTTATAAATCGTTTGCATCGCAAGACATCATCAGGCGAGGCCGGCGGCCCTGAGTTGGCCCCGGCAGCCACAAGGCCGTATGAAACCCGCGTGCGCGGGGTTAAAATAGCTAATCCCCGTTGACGCAAAGCGGCGGGCAAGTTTCAATACGAAACATCTCCACTGCCTCGCACCCGGGCACGCACCACCTTCAGCATTCCACGTCGCCGTATCGTAATTTCTGTCGTCGATCATGGGTGAATTGATGTCCCGGACGCAAGTCTTGGCCCAACTTCGTGGTGCCTCGCCGGCGATTTTGCCATCGATGTTGCAATGCGATTTTGGCAATTTACGCGCCGAAGTGTCCGCACTGGAGCAGGCCGGCGCCGTTGCGCTGCACCTGGACGTGATGGACGGCCACTTTGTGCCAAACCTGACATACGGCCTCACATTGGTCAAAGCTTTCCGTTCGCTGACGACCCTGCCGCTTGACGTGCATTTGATGATCTCGAATCCGGAGGATTACCTCGAGCAGTACGTCGCCGCCGGTGCCGATATGGTCAGCATCCATGTCGAAGCCGTCTCTGACGCACGGCCTCTACTTCGCAAGCTGCGAGATTTGGGATGTCTGGCGAGCTTGGCATTCAATCCAGAAACTCCGCTCGAAAAGGTTGAGAACTGCCTGGAAGACTGCGACGCCGTGTTGATAATGAGCGTGAACCCCGGTTTTGGAGGGCAGGAATTTCAGCCGGTCGCTCTGGAAAAACTGCGACATTTACGCCAGAAACTGGACGAAAACGTGCTGCTGGAAGTCGATGGCGGGGTTAATGAGCACACCATTGGCGATTGCCAGGCTGCAGGGGCCGATCTGTTTGTGGTTGGTTCTGGCATTTTCTCCGGAGAGGACTATTCGGCGCGATTGGAGCATCTCAATCGCTATCTGACAGAAGCAGGCCGCCACTGAAGATGCCTTGATTGCTTTTTGTGACTCACACTGAGGATTGGCTGAAAAACGGTTGATTGGCCAAGCGGGGTAAACGCGGTGCGACCGAAGGGAACGCCCTAATGCGCAATCAGCGACGACTCTGCGGGGGTGCCAGCAACTGATCTGGATGCAACCCATGGTTCGCATTATTCTTATACGGCCGGGCTCGTGCGACTTTGACGAGCAGGGCCGCATTCAAGGCACGCTCGACGTTCCCCTCAACGAACAGGGGGACGCCGAGGTGGCGCGGTTGATCAATGCGCTTCGAGAATTCGAACTCGAGGCCATTTATCACTCCGATTGCCAGACAGCCCGCCAAACCGCTGAGGCCATTGCCGCCTCTCTTGCTGTAAGGCTGAAGAAATTGGATAACATGCACAATCTGGATCACGGGTTGTGGCAAGGGATGCGGATCGACGAGTTGAAGCAGAAACACCCACGGCTGTACAAGTTATGGCAAGAATCGCCGGAGAGTGTGTGCCCTCCCCACGGAGAAACCGTGCAATCCGCGCAACAACGCGTGCAAAATGCGCTTCGAAAGATGATCAAGAAGCACAAGCAGGGCACCATTGGCATCATCGTACCGGAGCCACTTGGGCGTCTCGTGCGCAGTCATTTGAACCACACCAAGTTGGGGGATTTGTGGACCGCAAACGAGGATCACGGCCGCTTTGAAATTATTGATGTTGAACCTCAAGTTGTTAGCTAGCATGGTTTTTTTCTGCTTGCGCGCCGCCAGCAATGACGATCGCATTTATAATCCCGCGATAAACGGCACGCGATTCGCCCTGAATGGTGGGGAAGGTCAACCGCTTCTAGGTTGATTTGCACCCCCGGCTTAGCAGTGCAAACGAAACAATTCCACCGGAGGCAAACGCCTCACGGTTTAGTTGGAAGTGAAATCAAACATGGCCAACGGCGAACTCGATATCCACGTAGCGCAAGTGATCAAGCGCCCCAAGCGGGGCGTGCCCGAGGGACTCTGGCGACGTTGCCCCGGTTGTCAGGCGACGATATTTCGCAAAGAAGCCGAGAAACGCTTGGGAGTGTGCCCCGAATGCGGTTACCACTGGTACGTTTCCGCCCGAGAGAGGATTGCCCAGGTCCTGGACGATGGCACCTTTGAGGAATGGGACGCCGACCTGATGGCGACCGACCCTCTCAACTTTGTGGACAAAAAGCCGTATCGGGAGCGCGTTCTCGAAGAACAGCAGCGGACCGGATTACGCGATGCCGTGATTACCGGCACCGGCATGATTCGTGCTCGCCGCGTGGTATTCGGAGTAACCGACAGTGCATTCATCATGGGCAGCATGGGCGCCGTGGTGGGCGAACGATTGACGCGCGCGGCCGAACGCGCTCGCGAACAATGCCTGCCGTTGATCATCATCAGCGGCTCCGGGGGCGGTGCCCGCATGCACGAGGGCATTCTGTCCCTGATGCAAATGGCCAAGGTTTCCGCGGCCTTGGCACGGTTGGATCAGGCGGGCGGATTGTTCATCTCCGTGCTCACCAATCCCACCATGGGAGGCGTGGCGGCCAGTTTTGCTTCGCTGGGAGATGTCATCCTGGCCGAACCCAAAGCATTGATCGGCTTTGCCGGTCCGCGCGTCATTAAGGCCGCGATGAAGATCGAACTGCCCAAGGGCTTTCAAACCAGCGAGTTCTTGCTGGAGCATGGTTTTATTGATCGCGTAGTGCCTCGGGGTGAGTTGAAGTCGGAAATCGCGAGGATTATCGACTTTTGCGGCAAGTAAGGCCGCCACTCGCTTCGGCAACCACGATCATTCCAAGATCCATCGCCCGCCGCGTCGCTGCAGATTTTCCAGGCGATCCAGCGCAACCCACACCCGTTGCAAAAGCTCCCCCGGGTTGCGCTCAAACGTTCTGCCTTCCAACAGCAGCCATCGGAACCAATTCCACGGCGTGAGCAGCATGCTGCTCATATCCAACGTGGCAATCAGGTCTTGTTCCGCCGGTTCCAGCGAGCGATGTTGGCTATAACCGTCGAGCCCCTCGGCCCACAACTGCTCGTCGTCGCCCGCATAACTGGCCAGCAATCTCGCAATGTCGGTCGCGGGCAGATCGCGATGCATCGCCGCCAGATCCACCATTCCGGTGACTTCGTCCTGCTGAAAGAGCACGTGCTCTCGCCAAATGTCTCGCAAACATGGTTGCAGGCGCGCGGACTGCCCAGAGGCGGCTTCCAATCGGCGGCCGACAAAGACTGCGAGGCTCGGCAAGAGTTCCAGCCAGATGCGAACCGGCTCGCGCCACTGGGTAAGTTGACCGCTGGCATGCCACCTTTTCAGTAAGGGTTCCGCGGTCTGAACGACATGTTGCAGCATGGCGAGCCGATGCAGCACATTGGGCGAGGGACCGCTGTCGCTCTGCCGCAGGTAACTTCCCCGTTCCAGCGAAATGGATGACACGAAAATCAAATCGGCGGCCGCACTACGGTCTGTGGCAAAGTCGGCTGTCGCGAGATGATAATGGGCCAACGCGGCCATGGCAGCCGTCAGCCTTGCGCGAGAAGGGGAAACCCTCAGATCGGCCTCGCCCGGCATCCAGTTTTCGATTGACCAGAGCTGACCATCGAGCGTGAGCGATCCCTGGCCGCGACGGGTGGCAACGGGAGCGGGGAGCAGCGAGAACCCTTGGGCTTGTGCCTGGAGAATCACGCTTTGAATCCAAGCCAGCCGCTCAGGTGACGGACCTTCTTCCGGCCAACATCGCAGGCACAACGGCCCGCGAGGCGTTTCCATGCGCCACACTGCTGCGCCACTCAAGCCGGCGGCCGTGCCAGCAATACGTTCCAGGCTTAGCGGCTGGCAATCCGCGGGGTAGTGCGACAAAACGGCGGCTAACCGCGGTACCCGGTCCCAAGAGAAGTTTGCGTCCATGGCAGCGACTCGGTAATCCGCGTTGGCGCGTCCTTACAAAGCATGGAACGATGCGGCATTACCTGCCTGGGGGTGGCGCTGTTGTGCGTCCTGCACTCCAGGGCGCCGCTCCATTTGGCAGCGCACCGATGTCGGGCCGGCCTGGATCCTGTTTGCGGAATGGATCGGGCCAATCCTCGGGCAATTCCACGCCGGCGTCGATGGCAGGGCTTTCGGATTTCAGACGGTAGTCGACTTGTCTCGCCGATTCCGCGTTCAGCAGCATCAACTGCGGATTGGCCACCAAGGAATGTGTGGTTGAGCCGGGCGGGTACCGCTGCTGGCTGGCCTCGAAGGCGGGCGATTTGCGAAAGCGGCCAAACAGTTGATCCGCGGTTGTTTCCACGGAGGGGCAGTAGTAGAGATTGCCGTCGTGAGCCAGATCCGCAGTGGGATTCAGAGCCGGAAACCCGGGCATTCGCGGCATGTGAACCAAGATATTGTTAAAGACTCGCCGCGAGTATCCTTCCTTGACTGCCGAGAGCAGCGACATGTCGGCCGTGCGGCCGCCTTCGGCCGAGATCACGGTATTGTGATAAAAGTTGAGATTCGCCCAGGGGGGACTTCCGTGGTCGCCGATCAGTTTGCCATGGCTGATGCCGGCGTCGCCGCCGGTCTCGCGCGGGCGGCCGGTCGGCACGACGCCCCGCAGATCGAACACGTTGCGGTACACAAACACCATATCTCGAGTGCGTTCGTGAGGGCCGCCAAAGGCCAGCGCCGTAAGCATTGCGCCAAAATGGTTTTGATAAATGTGAATTTCGGGGTCGGTCGGCAAGAGCCGGTAACGATGATACATGGGGCTGAGGTAAATACCATCGTCTTGCAGTCCATCCAAGTAGTTGTGATGGAAGCGAATGTTAATGCAACCGAAATACAAGCCGTCGTGCGCGTCGGTGAAGTCGCTATAAGCGAATTCCCAGTCATCGTTTTGCGGCGTGGCATAAACCGATGATTCTTGCCCTGCTTCAATTTCAATGAGCGAATGGGTATTGAGCCGGGAAATATTCCGAAACGGCCGGCCCGGATAATCCCGCTTGCTGCCGTCGGCCCGAAACGTCCAGGGGGCGACATTGCCATACAGCGCGCCGCGATAGAATTTGAACGGTCCGGTTCGGGCAGCCCGGAGGCCATAGGTTCCGCAGTATATGATCACGTTGTCCAGTTCGATGTGTTGGGCGTGATCCAGCGCCACAGTGGTGTAGCCGCCGCCGCGAACAACAAGATCTTGCAAGCGGACGTGCTCGGCGCCATCGAGCGTGAGCGGCGTCGCGCGGAATGGCGCCAAAATCAGCGGCACCTGGCGAGGATCGGTCGGACCGCGGTAATTGGGCAGGGGGGCGGGCAGGTGCGTGTGCGCGAGGCGGCAGTGTATGTAACCGGTTTCGCGGTCATACCACACACCCGGCCCGCAATAGAACGGGTCAATGTCTTTCGCGTCTTCTCCGGCGGCCTTGGCTGCGTTGATGAACTCGTCGGTTGCTTGTAAATCTTGCCGGTGATAATAGGTCTGCAACCCAATCATCGAGTCGCCGAAGCTTCCCAGCACATGCCGCAGGTTGGGATACGGCCGCCGGGAGCGAAACTCGGTAATCTGTGAATCCGGCAGCGGCTCCCAACACTCGTCGGGCTGTTCCACGAACTCGCGGAGGCTGCCGTCCAAGACCGCCAATTCGCCGGGATAGGAGCGAATGGTAATCGGCCTTTCCGCGGTTCCCGCCAGCGCGATCGAAACCGATTCGTAGTACACGCCGCCGCGCAGGTATAGCGTGTCGCCAGGGCGGAGTTGCTCGATCGCCCACTTCAGCGATTTCCAGGGTGTTTGTTCGGAGCCTGCCTGGGAATCATCTCCCCTCTGAGCATCGACAAAATAAGCAGGTCCGGCGTTGCGAGAGCGTTCGGTCGGTTGTGGCAACGGACGAAGGGGTGGATGCGACTTTTCAGCCGCTTCAACCGCGTATTCTCCAAGAAGAATGGCAATAAACCAAGCAAACTGCCAGCACCAGAGACTGAAGGTTTTGGAATGGAGCATGATCGACAACCGAAAAGGGAGGGCCAAGGGACTTTGGTTTGGTTTGGATTGGATGGGTTGGTTTCAACTCCGCCATCATCCAACCCGACGCAGGCCGATGCAAGAATTCCTTCGTGAGGCGGCCGTTTCGCCGTTTCGGCCATTGGAAAGCGTGGAAAAAATCTGCGAATTGGTGGTCACGGCCCTCCTGCAGCGACTGCCGAAAGGTTGATGTCCACCGGGCAACGAAGTCACGTTTGCCAGGGGCGATTGACGCGTTTCTGCCGCAAGTCTGCCCGTAGCACAAACCCGCTGACTGCGGTATGCTGCCAATGGCAGGTTTTTCGTCAATGCTTGCCGACTATTGGTTGAAAGGAGTTGGGCGTGAAAATGGTCATCGCCGTAATTCAGCCCACCAAGTTGAATGCCGTGCGCGAGGCGCTCACCCGATTGGAGGTGAACCGGATGACCGTGTGCGATGCGCAAGGTTTCGCCCGGCAGCGGGGGCAGCACGAAATGTACCGGGGGCATGAGTACACTTCGCATTTGCTGCGAAAGGTGGAACTGCAAATCGTGGTGAACGACGATTTTCTCGATCGCACCGTGGACGCCATCATGACGGCCGCGCGAACGGGCTCCGACGGCAATATTGGCGACGGCAAAATCTTGATTTTGCCCGTCGAGGAAACGATTCGAATCAGTGAAACCACGCGTGGGCCTGAAGCGGTCTAACGGGTGCGGCTTGTAGAACTGAGATTGGTCAGGAGTGTGACGCGTGGAACTTGATTGGCTGGCAATTCTTTTGCGTTGGTTGCACATCACCGGAGCCCTGTTGTTGGGTGGTGGCATGTTGTTTTGGTGTTGTGCCTTGCGGAAGCCTGCCGAGGCGCTGGCCGGCGAAGCGGGCACCTCCTTCGGCCAGGGCGTGCGGTCCGCGTTTTCCAAAATCGTGATGCTGGCGGCGCTGATGCTGCTGGCCTCGGGGTTGATCAACTTCATCGTCAACAATCGCACACTCAACCCAGAGATCAAGACGCTCTACCATGCGCTGTTTGGCATCAAGTTCTTGTTGGGTTTGGCGATTATCTTTTTGGCCTCGGTTCTCTCAGGCCGCAGTGCGGCATTCGACAAGTTGCGGGCCAATTCCAAAACCTGGCTGTCATTGACAGCCACGCTGGTGCTGGCGGTGGTGCTGATATCTAACGTGATGCGCAATGCCCGCGATACCTATCCGGCCGTGGCGGCGCCAGAAAACCCGGCTGCCGCCAGCCATTGGGAAAGCGACTGACTGCGGCGCGCCAAAAGCGAGAGTGCGACCGCGCTTCGGCCGCGAGAACTCAAAGTCCGCAAGATGCGCCGTGGTTTGAACGGCATCGTCGCACGCAGGCGCGCGAGCCAGCCAAACCCAACCGGGCGACAGCTTCGCGAGCAACGGCCCATGCAATTCGCCCAGTGAGAAGCGGCGACCAGGCGGCCGGATTCGCATCCGGTTTCGCGCCAGTGGCGAGCCCAACGCAAACCGTGTTGGTATACCGTCGTGCCCTGGTTTGGCGCGTTTTCGAACTGCTCTGGACAGGTTCCGTTCCCCGCGCTAAGGTACGCCCCTTGCCGGGTGCTCCGCGGCGCTCTTGCGCCCGCGTTGTGGCGTCACGTCTGCCATGGTTCGTCGTGGTTTGAGCAGAGCGCCGGCGAGTTCCCTGCCGAGGGAAAGCGTTTTCTGTTGTCGCCTTCGAGTGAAGGGCCATCGACATGCGTTGGCAGATTCCATTGTTCATGCTGTTGGGCCTGCTAGCCGGTTGCATGAATTCCCAACCGCGGATCGATCCGTTTTTCGGACGCCAGGTGATTCCGCCGCCAGGAACCGGAACGGCTGGCACGGCCATTCTTCCTCAGTCGGGTTTGGAACCACCCCCAGCTTCGTATTATGAAGGCGGCGGCCAACTCCCGCGAACTTCCTCGCATACCTCGCCCACCATCGACCCCTACGCCCCTCCAGGCGGCACTTTCGAATATCAAGGCACCGCTGCCCGCGAAACCGGAATGACCACGCAACGCCAAGACGATTCGAACGCCAACTTTCGCCCCCCCAACGTGGCCCGAACGCAAACCTCGGCCACCTCTCCCAATGTTTCGACCACCAACGCCACGGGCGTTCCACTGCGGGCCACCGGGCCCGATGACGCCGCGCCGCGAACATCCAACCAAGTGGATGCCCGCTCGACCGACATTCGGGTGAATACCAATACCAGCGTGGGCGGGTCTACACAGTCGCCTGGCTCGGCGCCTGCAGCGGGGACCCCGGTGAGCGATCCTTACCGCAGTCTGCCGAGCGGCGGCGACCGCTATCAAAACTATCCTGTGCCGCCGGCCACGCAGTCGCCGGCTACAGAACCCTATCCTTCGACCAGTACCCAGCCTCGCCGGTCGGCTTCCATTGCGCCACTGTCCGATCGACCTTCGGTCGCCTTCCGCGAACCGCAGCGGTTCACGCCTGAAGGCGAAATGCGAGACATCCGCGAGGCGTCGCCGTCGGCGGCAAGGCCTTCGGTGGCTGAAGACGAACCGCAACTGGCCAGCCACGGAATGTTGCGTACTGCCAGTTATCGCGAGCGCGAGATCATTGAGGATGATGATCGAGGCGCGGCAACCGTGCGTCCGGCGCTGCCTTTGTCCGGCAGCAAACCGTTGGCGGCGGCGAAAGCCGTGCCTGGTCCTTACGGATACGACCGGCACGACTACGCCTGGTTGAAAGGAAAGCTGGAGTACTCTCTGGCCCAACGCTGCTGGAAGTTGCGGTATATTCCGCTGACCGATCCGGCCGACGCGTTTGGCGGCAGCCTGATCCTGCAAGAGACGCCCGAACTGGGCGATACCTACCGGCCCGGAGATTATGTCACCGTAATCGGGGCGATTTCCGAAGAGGAATCGGGGTCGGGCGTCGCGCCACGATATGAGGTGCATACCCTGGAGCGGACCGGGAAGTAGAATTCGGCACGCCAAGCAGAAGTGTTCCGGATGCGCGTTCAGAACCTTGCGCTCCGTTTCCGCAGGGGGAATTGGATTTCCGCCACGACATGTTGCGGGGTTATTCCAAGAGCGTGCTGATGTGCGGTACGCGTTCGACCTTGGGCAGCACTTGCGGCTGGTAAATCTCGGTAACGGCCCGTTCCCCCCGATGGGTTTGCCACGCCTGCTCCGACTCCCACCGCTCGCAAAGCAGAAAAACCTGCGGGTCGCTTTGCGAATGATACACCTCGAATCGCAGGCAGCCCGGCTCGGCGCGCGACAACCTACCCGCCTCGGTGAGCAGTCGTGCGATCTCGGGCACGTCGACAGCTTCTTTGACTTGGAGCAGCACATTGATGCAGAACATGTCGCGGCCTCGGGCGGTTAAAATGGAAGGGCGAGTTGCCAAGGTGGTTCACTCCCGACCTATTTGGCACAACGAAGGCAGCGCCGTCAAGCGTGCCCTGGGATTGTGCAACGAGTGGCAAGCGAAGCAGCCTGGATCGCGTCGCCGGCAACACTCGCGTTGCATCGGGTAAGGTTCGCGAGATTTTCTTGCCGCAAAGCAGGTCATTGCCATGCGACTGTTTGAGGGAACGCCCTGGGATCGCCCCCCGCGTTGCGAGCGTTGCGGCGAGTTGGAATCCGAATGTCAATGCCCTGCGCCCGCGGCGCCGCGCGTGCCGCCGGAGAAGCAAACGGCCAAGATCGCCGTCGAGAAGCGCAAGAAGGGCAAGGTGGTCACGGCCATTCGCGGGCTATCGGCGCACGACAACGACTTGCCGGCGCTGCTGACCGAACTGAAAACGGCCTGCGGGGCTGGCGGCGCGGTGAAGGAAGACGTGCTGGAAATTCAGGGCGCGCACGCCGATCGCGTGCGGCAGTTGCTCACTGCCAAGGGCTATCGCGTAAAGTAGCCCTCACCCATCTCGCCGCGTTCGCCCTTACTGTTGCGACAGGTAAGCCAGAATGGCCAGGCAAACGATCCAGCCACCCAAAAGCAGCACGGACAATATGAACAGCGGTTTGTTCTTCCGTGGCGGATTGCCCTCGACCAGGTGTGACTGGGTTTTGGATTCTGGCCCCTCGCCGGGCGGCTTGCCGAGCGAATCGAGACTCTCCAGGCGATGGTTCCGCGCGTTGTTTGTCATGGTCTTAGGCCATCGCCGTGGGGATGGATCTATGGGGCGCCGTGCGCGGGTTCACTCGGGCATCGAGATCTGAAATTCCTGGCACAGTGCGGTGTCGAAATCGTAAACGCCGTAGAAGTCTTCCTTGCGATCCTCGGGCGTTTTGCGCATCATTTGCACGTCGATCAGGTTGTAGACAATCTCGCCGAAGTCGCCGGTTTGGGTGATTCCCCAATCGTGGAACACGCACTTCGCCATGTAACCAAACTGCTGCAGGGCGTATTGTCGAATGGCTTCGCACAGTTCTTGGCCGGTTAAATGCCGTTCGGGGGCGTGTTCTTCTTCTTCGACGCCTTCGCTGGGCAGGTTTCGTTCTTGTCCCATGCCGAGCACTTTTTGGGCGTAACTGAGCGACTCGAACACAAACTGATAAGCTTCCAGTTTGTACCGGCGGTCTTTTCGGACGAGCTTCAACAAGGCTTCCATCGCAAATCTAGGGTTCGCAAGAGAGAGACGCTGGACTGAGTGGGAGAAATTCGGTTGTGCGTATTCAGGTGAGGCAGGAGCGGATCCAAGTCAACCACGAGCAGGGCCAATGGCGGCTGCCCGGGGCACGAGCGGCGATTCTAGTTTGTGCCGTTGCGTTTGCCCAGTACGGTGAGGACGTCGGCGGAATCGATCAACATCCGTCGATGGTCTTCCATTTCGACGAGGAGTTGGCCGGCCAGAATTTCCTGTCCCAAGACGCGTCCTCGGCCGGTTTTGGTGACGACGTCGGCTCCCACGGGAGGCAATTGTTTTTGCAGTTCTTCGTAGGTGTCGAACTCGTAACGGAGACAGCATTTGAGCCGACCGCAACGACCGGAGATTTTGGCCGGGTCGAGTGTGGCCTTTTGCAATTTGGCCATCCGCATGGAGACCGGCGGCATGGCGGAGAGGTGGGTGTTGCAACAGACCGGTTTGCCGCAATCGCCGTAATCGGCCAGCAGCTTGGCTTCATCGCGCACGCCGATTTGCCGCATTTCGATGCGGGTTTGGAATTCGCCGGCCAACACGCGGACCAGTTCGCGAAAATCGACCCGATTTTCCGACAGGTAATACACGATGATGCGTTCGCCGCCAAAAATGTGCTCGATGTCCACCAGTTTCATGTCGAGACCCGAGGCGGCGATGTGCCGTTTGCAGGCTTCGAACTCCTGGCGTTCTTGCGCCCGCAGCCGGAAAACCTCCTTCTCGTCATCGGCATTCATGCCGCGGATTACCTGGCCGCGCACGGGATCGGTGAGCGACTTCACGGCGGCTTCGGTCGCGTCGCAAAGAACTTCGCCAACTTCCAGGCCCCGGTCGCTACGGGCCACGACGCGCGCGCCGCGCGCGAACTCGTCTCCCTTGCTGGTGGCGAACACGCCCAGGCGGCGCATGGAACCAAATCGAACAATATACTTAGGCATGATCGCGGGATGGGTCGCGGAATTTATGAGCACGTCGGCCCGCGGGGGGTGCGCGCGTCGAGCGTGCACCGCCTGGGGCGATCGGCGATATTTACACACCTTTATAATAATGTCTGCGGTGAGCGGCGGAAAGAGAACGGCGCCAGAGGCTGAGCAAGGCTTGCGGCGCGATTGCGGCGCCGCATGCGAACAGGGGCGCCAGCATCGCCCCCCAATATTGATTGAACGGTTGCCCCACCACCGCAAACAACCCCACGTACAGCGCCAGCACGTACCCGACTCGTTCTCCCGCGGGGCTGCGCCACGAACTCACGCCGGCCAGGGCGGCCACCAGGAACAGCGCGGCTACCCATTGCGGCGAAACCAGCAAGTACGCGTTGAGCTGCACCGTGGAAATCACGAACGGCGCCCCGCCAAAGCGCAGCCAGCCGTGTTCGTGGGCGGTATCGGTGGGAAGTTGCCACGCCGCCACTTGGGTCGCATGCCAGGCAAAGAAGATGGCGTACGCCGCCAATCCCATCAGCCAAAGCCGGCACTCGCGCTTGCGGCCGTCTCGCCACGCCAGCGCCAGGCATACCACCGCGTACGGCCCGGCGAGGTCGCGGCAGAACAGCGCGGCCAGGCCCAGCAGGCAGCCCGTGAGCGGTCGCTCCCAGCCATAAGCCGCTGCGGAAAGCCCGATCAGGATGCCGGCCCAAAGCACCGGCATCACGTACAGTTTTCCCAAGAAGCAGGGCATGACCGCGCCGAACAGCAGCAGCGCGGCCAGAGAGCCGGCTCCCAGCCCCGCTTCGCGGCTAATCCACATGAACCCGGCAAAGATCAAGAGCACCGCCAAAAAAGCCAACAGCAGTTGGCCGCCGAAGTCTGGTAGGTTTCCCACCATCCACATTGGCAGGGGCGTGCGCCAGTTGAAGACGCTGGCCGTGGGGTAGCCGCGGCTGCGAAGTTCTGTCGCGGCCGCGGCGTAGTAGCCTTCGCCTTGGCGCATCCGGTCTATTTCGGCGTTGTACAGGTCGATATCGGTGGGGGCGTCGAAACGCGGCCCTTCCGTATACCCGCTGCGTAGCGGCGAAAACGTGACCAGCACGCAAAACAGCGCGAGGGACGCCCAGAGCGCCAGTTGCAGGCGCGCTTTTCGCACGGCCGTCCACGAGGTCTCGCCGAGAAACGCGGCGGTGGACCGCTGGGCTGCCGCAACTTCACTGGGCGACAATCGATCGTGAGGTTCCCAAACCATGGAAAGCGCAACTCGCAAGCAGGGGCAGATTGGGTGCGTTTGCCAACCTGCAACTCTAGCTTTTGCCCCGGCCGCTGGCGGGCATGCCATGAGCAACCGCTCCAATCCCTACGACCGCCACGGCGTAACGAAATGGGGGCGATCGGGGCGATTAGGGAACAAACGGCTCCATTTGGCCCAATAACGTTACGGAACAGGGCAGGGAATCGGGGGGGCAAGGCTCGTGCGAAATTTGTGAAGGCGGGATATCGAAGCGTTCTCGGAGGGTTTGCGACCTCAATGCATGCCATGGTCGTCATCTCGCGGAACGAGACGACTTGCCATTCTCGCAGCCGCGCAAAATGCAGGTTCGGTTCCGCTCACGACAGAACATGAGGGCTACTGCGTACCCGAAGGGCAGCTCGAACAACCGCTTGAGGTTCCTGCAAGACCATTCCGACGGGCAAAGGCATCGGCACAGTGCGAAACGCCCGTTTATCAGCCGTGACCTTCCGGCGTTTCACGTTGGGCGTGCCTTGCGGGGACTAACGTGTACAAGAGACGTGAGATGTTGCCGTCTCCAGGACCACGAAACTGTCGGCGACGCTGGAGGCCATTAACTTTTGGGCGACTTGTCGGGGAACTTCCGCACGTATGCCCCGCGACAGGGTGGCGCCGCTGTCGAGCTTGATTTCGGGAAACGGCCCCTTGTAGACGACCGACACGCAGTCGTGCGCAGGCGTGGGGTGTTTCCAGGCCTCGATCATGGTTTCGCGGAATTCCGCGTCGTTGATCAAGAAGCAGGGCCTGGCCGCATATTTTGTGAGCCGGATGTCGATATAGCCGGCGGCTGCCAATTGATCCATGAGACTGTTCAGGCAGGGGACGGATTTTACGACCGACGCGGGGCCAGGGAATGCGGGGACTTCGTCGACGTGCCGGTCCGAGGTCAGGCAGTGCAGCGCCAGGCGTCCTCCGGGCTTCAGTCGGTCGGCAACATCTTTGAGAATTTCGGCGGTTCGCGGCGATGCGCCCTCGCCATTGAGGGTTCCCTGCAACGATACCTCGTCGAGCGAACCGAAGGCGATGTCGCCGGGAATGTTCAACGGATTTCCGAGTCGATGCGACCAACGTAATTTTTCTTGCGTTCCCCCGTTCAATGCGCAGGAAAGCACCCTTGGCGCAGACGATTCCTGCTCGCGCAGCTGTCCCAGCACCGCGCTGGTGTCCTGGCCGTTTCCGCGGTGTTCGAGGTCTCCCTGCAGGACGTACATTTCCCAAAGCGTGCCGTCGGGGTCGTGCAGCCAGAACTTGGTTTGCCTGGCGTAGCAGCATTCCACGCCCTCTTCGCGCTCGCTGTGAATGCCCGCCATTTCCAGGCGGCGTTGGAGTTCGACGAGTTCCTCGGCAGATTGCAGCTTGAAGCCCGCATGATTCAACGCGCCCCGCTCAGCAGGCACACCGGGTTCGAGCGAAAAGGTGATGGGAGGATTCTGCAATTCAAACTTGGCGTAATCCCCGCGGTGCTTGGTCGGGGGCACTCCGAAGACCTGGCTGAAGAAATCGACGGACCGATTGATGTCGGACACATTCATCGAGATGTGGAATGCGACCGGCGAGTTGGCTAGCGAGTTGGACATATCACGCATTTCCTGAAGGTTGAAATTTCTTTGATGGAATTGGAGTCAGCCAGGCGATCGCCGCGGTCAGGGCGACGAAGGCAGACAGAAACCACAACAAGGGTCCATAGGACCCGGTACTTTCTTTCGCTTGGGCAAATATCAGCGGTCCGACGGCTGATGCGAGCACTGTCAGCATTTGGGCGCTGCCCTGGATTCTGCCAAGGTGCGTTCGGCCGTAGAGATCGGGCCATGCCGAGAAGAACAGGACCGTCAGCATTCCGCCCGCTATGGCGTTGAGAAGCACATAGCCGACAACGTCGCGGTAATTTGCCAACTGGGTCAGCCAGATCAACGAGCCTGCCAGCAGAATCAAGGCGAAGGCCAGGAGTCGATTCACCGGCCAGCGAATACCGAGGAACCCGGCGAGCAGTTTAGCGGCGACACCAACGCCTGTTCCCAGGGCGAGTGACTCGTAATAGACTTCCTTGCGGAATCCCTGGTCGACGATGATGGATTCGTTGAACAACGAGATTCCGGCGACGATCATGCCATAGAGCGAGATGCCAAGCGAACATACCCAGAACATGGGAGTTCGGATGGCTTCGGTGTGCGTGAAATCCGTTCGCGGGTGTTGTGGATCGGCGTCGGGGGATGTCGCGGAGCGAGGAGGCTGGCGGCGATCGCGGGCGACCACTGCCAGCAGTACGGCAAGTCCGAGCACCGTCCAGCCGATGACCGACCAGAATACGCGCCAATCGACATTGGCATAGTCCTTTCCCAGCAGGGCGGCTCCGATGAATCCGCCCGCCATCAACACCGCATAGACGGCCATGGGCAGGCTCACCTTTCGATCGAACCATTTGCCCACGATGGCAATGCTGACCACCGACAAGGCGCTCTGCCCGAAGCCCCTGGTCAGCAAGATGGCGAGGAAGAGCGTCGACGCGTGCGTGACGGTGGTCATGGCCAGCACGACGCCGGCCAGCGCAAACATGACGACGCCGAGGGTGCGCCGCGCGCCGTAACGATCGATGCACGATCCAACGCCCAGGCAGAATGGGGCACCGAGCAAGGTGGCCCAGAAGTTCATCTGCCCGAATCCGGTGCGAGAGAGGTGCAACTGGGGATCGGCGAGGAGGCGCTCGGTGATCATTCCCAGGCCGTGCGTGCGGCCCGGCAGCGTGGCGATCATGGCCAGGGCCGCGACGCCAATCATGACCCAGCCGTAACCGTTCGCCGCGCGTGCTGGCAGTTCCACCTTGTGAAGTAGCGTTGATTCGGTTGCCATCACTCACCGAAAGTAGGTATCCCGGATTCCATGTTCCGCATACCGTTTCTGGAGATATTTTTGAAATTCGACGTAATGCGTTTGCCGCTGATGTCCGCCATCTGAGAGGGCGTTGTAACTCAGGTACAATTGCCGTCTCCAGGTGTCGGACCGATTGGGACCCGAGCGATGCGGCGTGAATCCGCCAAAGACAGCGATATCGCCGGGCTCGAGCAGCAATTTGATTCCGTCCGACTGATTGACGTCTTGCCAGGAAAGCTCATGGTATTCGCCATCTTCTGGCGATAACGAACCCTGGCGGTGGTAGCCGGGGAAGACTTCCGTGCAGCCGTTTTGATCCAGCGCCCTGTCGATCGGAATCAGCACGGTCAAGAAACTGCGGGGAAAGCCAGGCCAGGCGATCCAATCTTGATGCAGGCCATAGCCTTGGGTCTGGGGCTGTTTGAAGATGAGTTTGTCTTTGAAGAGGCAGGGCGGTTCGCCGTACAGATCGTGCAGGACGCCATGCAGTCGAGGGTCCATCGCGAACGATTCGCAAAGGGGGCTGAGGTCGATCACCGGGTCGAAGGTTTCCCACAAGCAATCGGCCTTGTCGTACGTCTGCTGGAAACGGCAACGGAGATTGCGCTTGTCGATCAGGTCGCGTTCGTAGGTTAGTTTCCAGGCTTCGTCGGACAACGCTGCTACCTCGGCCGGGTCAAACAATTTTCGGACGGTCAGATAGCCGTCTCGCTGCCACTGTTCGATCTGGTTTACGTCGAGGATGCGATAGGTTTCGGTCTTGGGCATGGTTGCTCCCGTGGCGGCTGACGTGAATGCCGTGGCTCCGACTGAATGGCTCGCTCAAAAGTCGCCGATCAGATCGCCGCGAGAACGAGTGGCCAGGCTGCGCCATGTAGCTTGATCCACGCTGTCTGCGACAAACCGGACCGCCCCTCCGCAAAGCAGCAGATTCACGCCGCTTGGATGATTGCTTCTGGCGGCTTTCCATCCCGACGCGATGTAGCCTTCGCTGACGGGCCCGTTCGCGACGCAGTCGTACTCTTTGGTGTTGGGACCGTAGTAGTGGTTGTACGACGCACAGCGGATTTCTCCCGAATACCATGAGAACTGACGGGGATCGGACTGGTTCCAGGTAGTTGCCGTTGCGCAGTTGGCATCGCTGATGTTTTGCCCGAACTGCAGATTCTTGTAATGGGTTTTTGCGGTGCCAGGAGGATCGGCGGCGGTGACGGTGGCTCCTTGCCCTAGCAGGCTCTCCGACATGGCGGCCGTGTAGTTGCTGCCGTCCAACAAGTGCGAAAAGCTGATTTGGGAGTCGGCGTAGAAAACACCGTCCGCGTCGTAGGGCGAACCATGCTGCGTTCCCCCGGCGGTATCCAACCCTGTTCCCATGTTGGCGCAATAGTTGGAGGGTCCAATTCCCTCGGTAACTCCCCAGTTGGAGGATACCTTTTGAGACAGGTCGGAGGGGCAAAGATAAAGCGGCATCAACTTGGACGCAGCCAGGCGATTGTCGCTGTGGGGTATGATCCATGCTCCGCCCACATTCGCGTAGGTTGGCGAATGGAAATTCAGCAAGTTGTGAACGGGCGTCTGCTCCAAGAAGGGCGTCAAGAACGCCATCACTCCCCAATTGCCCTGGAAATAGCCGATGTATCCGGCCGCGCCCGGCCTGCCACCGGGAACCAGGTTTGCCGGAAGCTTGTTGTGGACGTCGTGGTGGGTATGGAGAGCAATGCAAAGCTGCTTCAAATTGCTGCCGCATTGCATCCGTCGCGCCGACTCGCGCGCGGATTGCACTGCGGGGAGCAGCAATGCAATGAGCACGCCGATAATGCCGATCACGACCAGCAATTCAACCAGTGTGAATCCGGCGGGAAATTTACGGGCGGTTGTACCGGTTCGCGTCGATTGCATGACGATCTGCCCTGAGGGCGCCTAAATACAAACGATCAAACGAACGTTAGAATAATGGCGGGAAGGTGAATTGCAAGAGACGGCGGACGATTTTCGTCGCGGCTGGCGCGCGGGGGTGCGTAGAGAGTTTGCGAGACGGGCGTGGACTGCCGGGCCGATTCTGGTTTCGCTAACCGAAACGCCGTTCAGCCTGGCGCTCTGCTGGTATTTCGCTTCGCTGGCCAGGGGGGCGAGGAAGCGACGGTCATTGGCCAAGCTTGGATGATTATTCCGGTTTCGGCCGGGATTCATTCTGCTCGGGAATGACTTCCAGACAAACCAGTCGGCCTTCGCCGCGCACGTACATCAGGCCGTGGGAGACGACCGGGGCGGCCCAGGCGGGGTAACGGATGAGCGGCGGCGGGCCGAAGCCGGGGATTTCGCGGCCATCTTTCTGTCGCAAGAACACCCGCGACACCACGTCGAATTTTTCGGGGTTGGCCTTGAGGAGCAGCAATTCGCCGTACTCGCTCAGGCAGATGAAATGCCCGTCGATATACAACAGCGACGACCGCGTGAGGCCTGGTTCGCTCCACATGACTTTGCCGGTGGCCCACTCGACGCAGCGCAATTCGGCATCGCCGGTGTGCCGTCCGCTCGATCCGTACACGTAACCGTTGTGATGGACGGCGGTGTTCCAATGGGTTTGAAGGCTTTTGTTGCGTCCCTTGTCGGCGTCGCTCCAAATGAGCTTGTATCCGCCTGGTCGGACCTCGATCAGAGCGCTGCCGGGTCCGTAGGTTTCGGAAACCAGCACCTGGTTGCCGACCACCACCGGGTTGCTGGCGTTCACGCTCTCGAGCATGGCGGCGCGCCAGGGGAATTGGAAGTCGACCTTGCCGTTGGCGGGATCGAAGCCCACTAGTCCCGAGCGAGCGAAAACAAAGCACCAGCGGCGGCCATCGATGGTGGCCAGCACGGGGCTGGCATAACTGGCCAACTCGTCGGTGATCTTGTATTTCACCTCGCCGGTGTACTTGTCGAAGGCGACAATTCCGGAACCGTTGCCTTTGACCCGGTCGAGGCTGGCCGGGCCAAGATTGTGGCTTTCGGGCGGGCTGCCGCCGACCACCACGATCAGCAGGTCGCCTTCCACTACCGGCGTGCTGCCCACGCCGAAGAAGTTTTGCACCACGCCGAATTTTTCGAAAGTATTTACGTTCCAGATGGGCTTGCCCGAGGCGGCTTCGACGCAGTGCAACATGCCCTCGGCGCCGTAAACATAGACGCGATCGCCATCGACGACCGGGCAGCAGCGAGGGCCATTGTTGTAGCCGAAAAAGTCCTCGTAATCGGTGGCGTACGAAGCCTTCCATAGTTCTTGGCCGGTTTCGGCGTTCAAACAGAACAGCGTGGCCCGGTCGCCAATGCGATCGAACTGGTAAAGCCGACCACGGGCAATGGTGGGGGCCGCGTATCCGGTGCCGAGTTCGCGCTGCCACACAATGCGCGGACCGTCAGCCGGCCAGGGTGAAACGAGCCCCTGCTCGGGAGATTTGCTGTCGCCGTTGGGCCCGAGCAGGTTGGGCCAATCGATACCTGCGGTGCGGCGAGCGAGATTTTCGGGCAAGCCGGCGGTTTGCTGCGCGGGGTTGCCTTGCTGGGCGAATGCGCGATTGGCAACGGGGCTGCCTCCGGCTACCAGACAGGCGAAGGTGAGCAACAGCGTTTTGCTCCGCCAACTGGCAAAGGGTGCGTGGCGGAGAGCCTGTTGGAGAGCGTGGGATCGCATCACCGGCATGGAGGAACCTCTTGGACTGGTAAAAGCGGGCGGAATTCGGTTTGCGCTGGCAAAAACCGATCGGCCACCGCGTAATTTATTGTTTCCTAGTATAAGAAACGATGCCCTTGGCATGCCAGTTGAAGGAAATTGTGTGCAGAAACAGCAAAAGGCACGCTGGCTGCCTTTTCTCGCTGCGGGGCCGGGGCAAGAATTGGCAGGGGAACCAGGGGCATTGGATTTGCGCAAGAGACAATCGAGAATAACTGCTGCGACGCCGCCCGGGGGGCGTCAGGCGGAGCAAACATGATTCAAGTCAATCAACAAATCGCCATCCCTCGCGACGAGCTGCAATTCAGCTACGTTCGCAGTTCGGGACCGGGCGGACAGAATGTGAACAAGACGGCCACCAAGGCAGTGATGCGGTGGGATGTGGCCGGCACCGCGCACCTGCCCGACGACGTGCGCGAGCGGTTTCGGCAACGATTTGCCAACCGACTCACGCAAGAGGGCGAACTGGTGCTGACGAGCCAGCGTTACCGCGATCAGTTGCGGAATACCGACGATTGCATTGCCAAGCTGGTGGCCATGATTTTGGAAGTGGCCGAGGCGCCGGTGGAACGCAAAGCCCGCAAACCTTCGCGCCGGGCGGCCAAGCGCCGGGTGGAGGAAAAACGGCGCGTGTCGGCCAAGAAGGAATCGCGGAAGGCAATTCCGCGCGATTGAACGCCGCTTGGCGCTCGGATCACTGCCGCATCACATACACGGGGCTGCTCCAGGCCATGGCCTGATCGACCTGCACCACGCGCACCCAGTAGGGGAACTCGCCTCGCACGTTCTCGGCGTCGCACGTTTGCAATTCAAATTCGCACGGACCGTCGGGTCGCGGCGGCGGGCCGACACGCAGCTTGCGACCGATGCCGCCGGCAGCGACGGTCATTTCGGCCAGTCGCACCTGGTCGAGGCGAAACCGCGTGGTCTTCACGGCCGAGCGAAACTCCAACTCGGTGTCGTCGTCGCCCTCGACGCGAATCAAAATGCCTGCCGAGTTGCCTGCCGTGCTGCTGCTCCAGCGCAGCGTGCGCTCGCTGACCGAGACGGCATGATCGTCGAGCGATTGGAAATTGATAGTGTCGAGCAGTTCTAGCTTGCCACCTTGGACGATCAGCTCGCCGTCCCACACCACGCGTTGCAGCCGGGCGGTCCCGCGGCGTTCGGTGCCGCTCCAGAGCAGCCGCAGGGGACAAACCGTTGCAGCAATCTCCAACGACGCATCTTGCGGCGGCGACACCGCCCACGATCCGATGCAAACGCAGCCGCGGAACAGGTCAACGCGTTCGATGGCTTGCGTGCCAATCACGTGCAATTGGATTCGGGGAGGATTGCTGGTCATGTGCTCGGCGCCCATGGGCTGGCCGTCGACCTCAAAGGCGAGGCGAATGCGCTGTCCGGTGGTGGCGTAGGTTCGCCGCTGTTGCAGTGCTTCCCAAATGGCTTCTCGAGTCAACTCTGTGGCGTATACCGCCGTGAGACCGCTCTGCACGTTGCGAATCAGCCGCCGGCCCGGTCGGCACGCGCCTGGTCGGCCCATCACGCCGTCGGTGCCGGCCGTTAGCCCGACCTTGTAGCCGCGACTCAGGGCGTCGAACACAAACCATTCGCACGTGCCGTGGGTGGAGTGCGTTTCGCACAGCCGCTCGATGCGGGGTTCGTACCAGTCGAGGTTGGTCATTCGCCCTCCCACGTGGATGTTCACCAGCACGTCGCGGTCGCGAAAGGCGTCGTGAAACTCGGGGGCGGTGGGCAGGTCGGGTTCGGGGTCGGGTTGATCTTCTTGAAAGAACCGCCCGCTCCGCCGCAGGGTTGGCTCGTCATCGCGATAAAATACGTTGCGGTCTCCGCCATCTTTGGTCAGCGGACTCCATTCGCACCCCAGCAGCGGCACGTACCGGCCCGGTTCGTAAAAGTCGTTCGTAACACGGCGGGTTTCGTTCCAATCGTCGAGAGTGACGTAATGATCGTTGGCCTGATGCGTGATGAACTGCAAGCCGGAGCAGTCGCGGCCAAAAGCATAATGCTCGGCCAGCGAGCCGCAACCGCAGCCGATTTCGGACTGGCCCGAGTGCACGTCTCCCCAAAAGATTTGCCGCTGTGGCAGTTGCTCGTGAACCACCACCAGATTGGATTCGGCGGACGCAGGCAATTCGGCCGATTGGGCGCGAAAGCGGTACCTGCCGGGCAGCGCGCTTGAAACGCGGAAATGATAAGCCGGGCGCACCGTGGAGCGGGCGATGGGTTCGATGGCGACGGATTGCGACGCGTGCTCGGGGGATTCGCTAAGTTGAACCAGGGGCGGCGACGAAAGCGCGGCGGGGTTTCCCCAGCAATCCTCCGCGCGAACGATCATTTCGAACGGGTGGCCGGCGACCGCGTCGGCGGGCGCCACGAATTGCAGGCACGTCGGCGTACCGGCCACGATGCGAAAGGCGGGCGTTTCCACCAAGCGAATCCGTTGGCCTGTTCCGGCGTGGTCGATCAACATCAAGAAGCCGCAGCGATCGGCCACGCAGGTGGGGGCGCGCCAGCCAGAGCCGCCTAAGGACGTATCGCCGCAGATCAACCGCACGCGATCACCTTCGCGGAGTTCGCCCTGCTGCACGGTGGCGGCCAGTTGATGGTGCCAAGGCTCGATGCCGGCGATCCAGTTGTAGCGCAGCGCCAACCGGGCCGGAGGCTCGCCGGGCGCGGCTGGCTCGATTTCCGCGCGGAGGTAACCGGCATCGGCCGACTGTGTGGTTTGTAGATCGCCCCAATCGAACGGCCATCGCCATACCACGAGCAGTTGACCGCCTGGTTGCACGCCCTGTTCGCCGATCAGAAACTCGAACACCACCGTGGTGCTTTCGCTGACGGACAGGGTTTGAAGCGGAGAGTGGGTGCCCGAGCCGTGCCGCCGGCGACGTTCCTCGGGCGGAACACCGGGGCAATGCCAGATGACCGGTTTGCCAGGCCCTGCGGTGCTTGCGACCAGCATGAATGAACCGCCCTGCAAAGTGGAATGGCGTGCGGCGAACCTGGAGATTCTCCCCGATTGCCGCGAGGAGATTCAAGATTGCTGGAGCGCCTTGGTCAACCGCTGCAGGCGCTCGGGCGTGTCCTTGGGCACCGGCAAACGGTAGTCGTCAAGCATGGGCTCCACTTTCAGCGTTACGAACCGGGGGCCGGGCAGCGCGAACAGCGAGGGAATTGTCTCGCTCCAAGTGGCCAAATCGCTAAAGGCGAGCGCGGTGCGGAACCCGGCGGCGGCGGCCATGGCGGCGAAATCGACGCGCCCGCGGCCGGCCACATCCTGTCCTCCGGTTACCTCGTAGATGCCGTTTTCGATGAGGAGCAGCGTGTAGTTGGAAACTCCCGCGGCCGTGACGGTGACCAGCGAGCCCAGGTTCATGAGCATGCCGCCGTCGCCATTGAGCACGACCACTTCGCGCTGCGGTTGGGCGAGGGCCAATCCCAGGCCAATGCCTGGGGCATGTCCCATGGCGCTGGGTACATGGTGCAGATCGAGCACGTGCTCGGAGATGCGAGTCCACTCCCGCGCAGCCGCCATGGTGGTAACGACAATTTCGCGATCGCGAATGCGGGCAAGCGCTTGGAGAGCGGCAGTGAGGTTCATGCGAGTTTGACTTTTTGAAGTTGCGGAAGAGCGAAGGGGAGCGGGCCTTTCCTCGACGATTTTGGGCGATGTTAGCACATGTCGGGCGCGAACGCACGTCGGGACGCCTGCGACTTTGCGCGCCGAGTTCCGCGTTTCACTTGATTCGAGAGGCTTCCACCATTTGGCGGACGGCTTCGGCGGCGTCGCCCGTTTCTTCGAGCGCGGCGAGTTGCCGGTCGGCCCCGGACCGCGCGCGAACCATGCGGTTGAGGTGTTCCAGGTAGGGGCGGCAGTGGAGCGCATCGGCCACCGGCATCAGCAGTTCCACCATGTGATCCACTGACTCGCGGACCGGCAGCGATTCGTAGGTGAATGCGTCGACGAGTTGCGCGTCGAGCCCAAACCGGGCGGCGCGCCACTTGTTTTGCCGGACCAGCATGGGATGGCAATCGTGTTGGTAAGCGCCTTCGTCGATATCGTCTGAGAGAGCCTTGACCAGGCATTGGATGAAGCCGGCCAGCGCCAGGGCGTCTTCCAGCGTGCCCGGCATGTCGCACATGCGTACTTCCACCGTGCCGAAGTTGTGGTGGGGGCGCACGTCCCACCAGATTTCGCGGATGGTGTGAATGAAGCCGGTGGCGATCAAGTGTTTGACCAACCAGACGTATTCGCTCCAGTTGCGCATCAAGGGGGGGAGGCCGGCGGTCGGCAAGCCTTCCATGATCTTGGAACGGTGGCTTTTGAGACCCGTCACGCGGCCATCCCACCAGGGGCTGTTGCTCGAGATGGCCAGCAGCATCGGCAGGTGGCGCATGATGCGGTCGCAGATCATGACGGCCTTGTCGCCCGAATCGACGCCCACGTGGACGTGCAATCCAAAGCAGATCAACTGCCGTGCCATGTCCTGCAGGAGATTCACCAGTTTTTCGTAGCGCTCGTTGGGAGTAACGTGCTGATCGGCCCAGCGGCTAAAGGGATGGGTGCTGGTCCAATAGAGCTTGAGGCCCAAGTCGTCGGTCGTTTGCTGGAGCCAGAGCAGTTTTTCGCGCAGATCGATTTCGGCCTCACCAATGGTCCTGCAAACCTTGGTGTTCAATTCCACGTAACACTGCATCAATTCCGGCTTGATTTGGGCCTGATGTTCTTCGGGCAAGCGATCCAAGATTGCGTTGATCGAACTGGAGAGCGCCATCGTTTGGGCGTCGACCAGGGCCAATTCGATCTCGATGCCGACGGTGGGTTCGTCGCTCGACTGGAAGACGAGCTTACTCATGTAAATTCCCCTGGACTGAAGGACCGGCAAGACGAAGATTCATGCGGCGCTCATGTGAGCAGCTTTTGTACCTGGAGGCGGCAAACTGGCAAGCCGCGAGAAGACAAACAACGTACACGAATTTGTCGTGTTTATTGCACCGCGGCCTCGCGAGGATCGGTCCGGGGCGCCGTGCCGTCTTCTGCGTGCGAAGGCGAGTCGGCTTCCGGCACTGGTTGCGTTTCGGCCAGTGCGGCGCGTGCGCGCTCCACCTCGGCCGACGCCCAGGGCTTGTGGCCGTAGAGTTCGATCAGCCCTTGCCGCAAGATATTTGCCTGGGCCGGGTTGGCCTCCTCGAGCCGGTCGGCATCGTCCAGCCGGCGGCGGATCATCGTCAAACGCTCACGGGTGTAGGCCACGGCCGGTTCGCGCAACCGCATGATTTGCCGCTGGATGAGTTTGCGGGCGAGCGGGGGTTCGCCCTCGGCGGCCTGGCTTTCATCTCCGTACAGCGCGGCCATCGCCTGCAACCGATCGTATGCCGCGGCGGGGTCGACCGACGCCGTGGACATGGCTTCGAGATAGTCGGACTCAATGGGGGAAAGCCCTTCGACTTTGGACAGCCGAGTGGCGCGGAGCGCAAATCGCCTCTCCAGGCGGAGGACGTCGTTTTCTTCGAGGTAGCTTTCCATTTCGCGGCTACGAGGGTCGCCGGGGTAAAGCTCGAGGAACGAGTTGATGTCGGTGGCGGCCGCGAGCGGATCGCCGGTTTGCTGGACCGATTCCTGGATTCTCGCGTAAAGCGCATCAGCCGACGGCGGACGCAACATGTACCAGATGCCCAGTCCCACGATCAGCAGGGCCCCGGCTAGCATGATGGTTTGCGGTGAGATGAGCGGGTGCTGCTCATCGCCGAGCAGGGCGTCCTTCTCCTTGGCTTCCACTTCTTCGACGGTGGTGAACCGCGTCGCGGTGGCCGACTTGCGATTGTCGGCGGGTTGGGCTGCCGCGCTCGATGGGAGACTGGCGGCCGCTAAGGTTTCGTCGGGCGTCGCAGAAGGCGCGGGAGCATTGGCCGTGCCGGCCGCGGTAACGGCGTAGCCCGACTCGGTTAACGGCAAACCGCCGGCCCCGGTGGCTTGAGTACTCGCCAACTGGTCCACCTTGGACTTGCCGGGCTGTGTTCCCCGTTGGGTAACATCGGATCGAATTGCCCGACCGGTGAGGTTGGGGCCGCTGGGGGGCTGCAATGCATAAACGTCGTCACTGGCCGCCGGTTTGGCCTGGCTCTGCTTCCATTCCAATCCGCGCGCGGTGGCTTCCAGTCGACGCGAAAGCAACACGGCGTTGGCTACCCGGCGTTCGGGATCCTTTTCCAGCAACTGCAGGATGAGAGCGTCGATTTCCTCGGGAACGTCGACGGAAAACCGCCGGATCGGTTCGGGCGAGGCAAACCGCTGCATGTGCAGCAACTCGGGAATGCTTTTGCCCACAAACGGCGGCCGGTTGGCCAACAGCGTATACAGCACGGCGCCCAGACTGTACAGATCGGCGCGGTGTCCAATGGGGCGGCCGTCGGCCTGCTCGGGCGCCATGTATTCGGCGGTTCCTAAAATGCCGCCGGCCGAGGTCATGCCGGTGGCGCCGAAGAGTTTGGCGATGCCGAAATCGGTGAGCTTGATGTCGTCGTCGGGGGTAAGCAGCAGGTTGGCGGGTTTGATGTCGCGATGCACCACGCCGCGGTCGTGGGCGTGCCGCAGCGCGCTGCACAGTTTTACGCCGAACTTTACGACTTCGGGCCATTGAAACTTGCGTCCTGCGCGGAGGTCTTCCTCCAGGCTGCGACCCTCGACCAGTTCCATGGCGTAAAACAGCACCCCGTCTTCTTCGCCGAAGCCGAACAGCCGGACGATGTTGGGGTGTTTGAGTTTTCGTAGCGTTTCGATCTCGGCCTCGAACCGCTCGCGAAATCCGGGGTCGCGGCCCAAACCGGTGGCTAGCACCTTGATCGCCGCTGGCTGGCCTTCTTCGTCGAGGCCGGCGTACACCGCACCCATGCCTCCTCGGCCCAACTGTTTTCCGATTCGATAGGGCCCAAGGCGATCGGTTTGCATGAGATGACCCTGTGCGCGGCAATTTGCCGGGAAAAGTGAGAGATTTGACCAGGCCCCGGTAAGTCAACGCCGCTCAAGTTAAGAGTACCACACGGGATGGGGGCCACCAAGCGGCCGCGGAGCGACGCGAGCAAGGGCAGTTGCCGTCAAAAAAACGCCGTTTGGAGGCGATTGCCGGCCTTCGATTGCGTAACGTGGAACTTCCCCTGGTCAAGTTAAATTGACATTCGTGCCCTTGGTGCACCATATTGGGGGGACGAATCACAGTGATTTGATGCAAGCGAGTGAGCCCGAGGTTATCGGCTCTCTGCCATGAGCTACCCGCCCCGCCGTAAGAGTTTTGCCATGCCGCAACGCAATGCCTGCCCTGGCCCCATCCATCGCCGGAGTTTTCTCAAATGGGGAACGCTAGGGCTGGGAGGTTTGAGCCTGGCCGACGTGATGCGCCTAAAGGCCGCCGCGAGCGGCTCCGCAGCCCAAGCGCATCGCGACCTGGACACTTCAGTGATTTTCGTCTGGTTGCCGGGCGGTCCGCCGCACATGGAAACCTACGACATGAAGCCGGACGCTCCCGAGGATTATCGGGGCCTGTTTCGGCCGATCCCGACCAACGTGCCGGGGATCGATGTGTGCGAACTGATGCCGCTGCACGCCAAGGTGGCGGATCGCTACACCCTCATCCGGTCGATTGCTCACAATTTTGCCGACCATGGCGGCGGGCACAAACGCTTTCTCACTGGGCGCGATCCGGCGGAGCCCACCGGCTTTGTCAACGACAACCCCATGGTGGGTTCGATCGTGGCCAAGGTTCGCGAGCATCGCAACGTGGGTGTGCCGAATTATATTTCGGGCACCAATGCCGGCCGGGCCGGAGTGGACACGTACAGTTTTGGGGCCGCTTACCTGGGGCCGTCGTACGTTCCGTTCAACGTGCCTGGCGATCCCAGCGAGGCCAATTTTGAAGTGAAAAACCTAAGCCTGGCTCCGGCATTGGCCGATCGGCTCGACGATCGCGTGCGACTGCTCCAGGGCTTTGACCAGTTACGGGGCGAGATCGACCGCAGCGGATTGATGAGCGCCGTGGACGATTTCAACCGTCGAGCCATCGAGTTGCTGACCAGCACCAAAGCGCGCGAAGCGTTTGACCTTTCCAAAGAACCCGAGTCTCTTCGCGACCGCTACGGCCGCCACGCGTGGGGACAGCGGGCGCTGCTCGCGCGGCGGCTGGTCGAAGCCGGCGCGTCGTTTGTGACGATGGTGATGGAAAATCCTTACCAGTCGGGCGTGCCCTCACTCCAGCAGGGCGTGTACAACTGGGATTCGCACGCGGTGAACTGCCATTTGTTTGACGACGCTCAGGTGCGTTTGCCGATTTACGATCGGGCCGTTACCGCACTGGTGGAAGACCTCTACGATCGCGGACTGGACAAGAAGGTGCTGCTGGTGGTGACCGGCGAATTTGGCCGCACGCCTCGGATCAGCCATACGGCTGGCAGCCGCACCGGCGTGATGCAGCCCGGCCGCGACCACTGGCCCTCGGCGATGTCGGTGCTGGTGGCTGGCGGCGGCATGCGGACGGGGCAGGTGGTGGGCTCAACCACTTCCAAGGGCGAACGCCCCAAGGATCGTCCTCTCACGCCAAACGATCTTTGGGCCACGGTTTACCGCCACCTGGGAGTGGATTACGAGTCCACATTCCCCGACCACAGCGGCCGTCCCATGCCGATCTTGCCCTACGGCGAGCCGATCGGCGAACTCTTGTAGGCGGAACGCAGTTGCCTGATCGTTCAAGTTTTTGGCGTCAGCTTTTTTCAGGTGAATTCCGCGTGCAACCCGACCATCGAATATGCCCTACGGCGAGCAACATTTGCTCCCGTAGCTCAGGGGTAAGAGCGCCGGCCTTATAAGCCGGAAGTCGGTGGTTCGATTCCACCCGGGAGCACTGGCGCCCGTTGCGTTTGTAACAAGTGGCGCCGCGCATCCATCGGGCGGCAGTCCAATGTATTGGACGACTTGAGCCAACCTTTCAGGGTGTGTATCGCGCAGAGCCTGGCCAACGCCGACAAGCGACATGCTAACCAACACTTGCATTGCGGCGAGGGTTGCGCCTATCAACTCAGGGTCACTTGGACAACCATGTCGCCGGGGTTGTTGTTCCATTCGAAGCCGTCGTGCATGCCCAGGAACAGGCTTTCGGGGCGGGGCGAGGTGGGTACGGTAAGCGTGGGGTTGCTCATGCCGATTTCGAGCAGCCACGACGAGTTGATCGCGCCGGACGGCGGATTCATTGGCCCCCACAGTCCGACCAGCTTGTTGAGGTTGGTGGTGAGCGAGGGTATGTGGCTCGATCGATATTCGTCCTGCCGGTATTCTGCTCTCGTCGTCGCCGAGGTGCCCGCCCGGCCGTCGGCGTCGCAGGTTTGGCCCGATCCGGTGCTGTTCCACCACGCACCCCGCAGTACCTGCAATTGCACGCTGGTGGCACTCGCGGGGATGTGCAATTCCAAGGGGCGGCAGTCGTGGCCATTTTCGCGGGCGCTGGGAAATTGCCGACCCGGCACTGCTGGCCCTTGCAGTTGCTGATTGATTGAGGGATCGGGTGCCCAGGCGAAATACAGGGAGCGTTGGGCCTCGATGGTGAACTGGCTGATGGGGTTGGGCGTATACTCGACTTGAGGAAATTGCGTCCAAATTGGCGTGACCAAATTGGGACTGGACCAGGCAACCAGAATGAACGCGCCGTCGTCGCCGGCAACCGCGCCGGGCACCGCTCCGCGGAAGAATGACCCGCCGTGGACGAAGCACACGGCGGCCGTGGCCAGGTTGGGCGGGTCGTTCGGGGCGGGCTCTGAACCCTTGGGATAGGCTTGCGCCACGACGATTTCTCCAGCATTCATCGTCCCGCGCACATTCAGTATGGCTTCTCCAAAGACATCGGCGGTTCCGGGCGGCGGATTGGTAATAGTCCGGGCGGCGCGTGGTTCGGGTTGGAGTTGGTTCATGGCGACCTTTCAAAAGGGAGAACCGTGGGAGAAGTGGGAGGCAAGAGATGGGCCAGAAGCATGCGGCCACTGGCCGTTAATTCCTGGATGGGAGCCGCTTGATCTGTGCGTTGCGAAACACGGCGCTGCTTTCGTAGTTGAACGTGCCGAAACCGCCGTGATAATCGACCTGTTGAAAACGCCCGTTTGCCAATAACAGGTTCACTGCGGGCTCTTGATCAATCGTGATTTCCTCAAGCACGCCGCGAACAACTCGAAGGTTGAGGATTTGCTCTCCCGTTATCGCGTGCAAGATCGAATGACTGGCGATCTCGGTGGGGCCAGGAATGATGTCGCCGCCGGGGGTTTGGATCCAGCGAGCCACTCCGCGGACGAGACGGAAGCCGAGGTTTGCCTGGTCGGGCTCGGCGTTCAAGAACCGCACGTACTGGCATTTCCAGGTTACTTTGCCGTCTTCTCCGGGCGGCTGCGGTTCGCGTTGCAGGCCCCAGAACATGCCTGAGCCGGAGCCCCAGGCGTTTTGGTAAATGCCGATTTGGAGTTGATAGTCATTCGCCTCGATCTTCCCCAACTGCACCAGGGCGTAGCGGCCGGCGTTCACCGAGAGTTGCTGCAGGTTTTGGTCGTAGCTGACGTTTCCCAGGCCTTTTTCGTCGATCCAGATTCCCCGCCACGGTCGGGAGCGAAGCAACGGATTCCATTGGTGCACGGCGGCATTGGTGAAGTCGTCGTCGAATGCGTTCTGCCTCTCTGGCCGATTTTCAGCAGGGAGCATCGGCAAGTGGAACCGTCCGTCTGGCACCCGTTCGGGCGGCGTGCTTTCGCCAAGCGGCAGGGCGGCGCTAAACCGGTTCCGGACGATGCCCGAGGCAGCCATGCCCACGAGCGAACCAAGCACCAGCAGCGCGGCCAGGCTGGTCCACAAACGCCAGCGTGACGATCGGCGGGGCCGCAATGCGGAGGCGGCTTCGCTGACGGGCCAACGCATCGACGACGAAGGACCGATGCGCTGCGTTTCGACGGTGGAAGCGGGTGCGTCGGTGGGCGCGGCGAGGAATAACTTGGCATGCCGCTCGGCGAGCGGCAGCAGGGTTGTCTCCTTGCAAAACGGAGTGACCGCCGCGACCAACTCGCGCGGATGCTGGTACCGGCGTGCCGGGTCCTTCTCCAGGCAACGCATCACCACGGCATTCAATTCGGGGGAAACCTCCGCCACGTCCAGAGGCGGAATGGGAGTCTGGCAATGCGCCAGGATTTTTTTCGGCCACGAGTCGTACTCGGGCAGCGCGAACGGCGGATGGCCGCAGAGCAGAGCATACAGCGTGCAGCCCAGTCCGTAGATGTCGGCCCGAATGTCTACGGTCCGGGCCCCGTCCGCCTGTTCCGGAGCGATAAAGTCGGGGGTTCCGAGCGCGACGCCGGTTCCGGTCAGTTCGGGCTCGCGCGGATCGACGCCGGTAAAGCGGGCCAGGCCGAGGTCAAGAATTTTGATCGTGCCGTCGCGTGCCAACAGCAGGTTGGAGGGCTTGATGTCGCGATGGACCAGCCCCGCGGCGTGGATTGCCTCGACACCGATTGCCGCTTGGCGCACGATCTCGGCGGCAAGCGGAGGCTCGATTGGTCCATGTACATCGAGGAGTCGCTTCACGTCGGCTCCCTCGCAATATTCCATGACGAGGAAGTGGAAACCGTCGGCTTCGCCGGCATCGGTGGCGCGGATGACGTTGTTGTGCTCAACCGCGCCTACCGCCGACATTTCGCGATAGAAACGGTTTACCGCCCGGGCACTATGCAGCCTTCCCGGCGGAAGGAGCTTGAGGGCGACGATTTTATTGAGGTTGGCGTGGCGCGCGCTAAACACGGCGCCCATTCCTCCTTGCCCTAGCAGCGCGAGCAAGTGGTAATTACCGACGCGTTCTGGCCATCGCGTCGCCGCGTCGCCCAGCAATGCCCTGGTGGGACCTTCTTTGCGCGGCATGTTCCCCTCTCAATCGCCGTATGCGACATGCGCTAATTCGACCGCACCCACAGAAAAGGATGAATGGGGAGAGGTGATCTGACCCAAAATTGATTGTCGGATTAACGAGGGACGTTATCAAGAAAATTCCAGATTCCGGGGGCGGCGCGGCGGCGCACCAGAGAATTTGGCACGGGGACGCTGGTGGTGAAACGCGCCTGGTGTGCCGGGGGCGGGAAGCTGTCTGTGCGATCTCTCGCGGCTTGGTCTGCTGCCAACTGAATTACCGCCGACGAATTTCGTGTGAAAAGTCGGGGCTGTTGCTGGCCTGGTAGGCCAGGTGATTGATCCGCGCGCGGCGTGTGGTTTCGGCAAAACTGCCGTAATCGACCAACAGCCCTAGCTCGTAGGCCAGTTCGGCCGAATAGCCGGGGAGCACCGTCCGCAGGTCGAAGGGAACGCGGCCGGGGTGCAGTTCGTTCACGTGCTCCACGATGTTGGACGTGCAGTTGTTGGTGAGGGTGTTGTAAAACTCTGGCTGCCGGGCGAGCTGGTTCATGCGCGCCGCTACAGAAAGCAACATTTGCCGGGCTTGTTCGGGAGTTGCTCGCGTGGGGTAAACGTAAACATCATCGAGCCGGTAGTGCGTGCGCAGCTTGATCAGGTCGCGCTCGTCGCCGGCCACGTACATGATTTCGTAGCCGTTGGTCAGTCCCCGGGCGATATCGAATTGTTCGCCTTTTTCTTTGCGTATTTCCACCGAAACGGCCAGGTATTCTCCATCGGCAAAGCCAAAGCTGAGCATGGTGTGCGCCAGTGCCGGCATGCCCGCGAACGGTACCACAATGAAATCCACTGATTGCACCTTGTTCAGGTCGTAGGTGCGGTCCTCGAACTCGGCGAGGTAATTTTCGGCGGTGAGATAGCGGCAGTTTCGCACGTTGCGCACGGTCACCAGATTTCGATCCAGTTCGACGGTGGGAACCTCGGCCTGATCGGGCGACCACCGGCGGTAGTTGGAAGGCGTCATCAGCTTGCATCCCGACGCAGCTAAACTCACCGCCAAAACGAACAGCAACGCTGTCCGTGGTCGCGTGGCATTTTCATTCCATCGTTGATGGCTGTGAGGCATGGTGAACGCGTAAACGAGATTGTGGAACGGCGCACCCGCGTTGCAAGCAGATTGCAAACGAAGGGCAAATCGCTCCGCCTGTCGGCGCAAATCGCCCCCGCGGGGTGGCACGTGGCCCGGTTGGAAAAGCGCGCGAGGTAGCCGCGGCGTTTCAGCACAAGGGAGTTGGCTTCATTAGCCGTTTTTGCCGATGCCGGCAAGGTCAGCATGGCCGAATGAAGCAGGAATCAAACGGTTCTCGCCGCATTCATTGCAAGCTGTCCCAACTATTGAGCAAGGCGTCGGCGGCGCGATCGATCTCTTCTTCGCTGGTATACCAACCCACGCTGAAGCGGACGGCGCCGGCGGCGATTTCGGCCGGAAGTGCGATCGCTTGCAAAGCCCCCGTCCGCGGCGCAGAACCATGAAGAACCGCGTCGGTCGATGCCAGCACTTCGGGGCATCGCGCGAGCAGATCGGCACTGTTCACCCCGGGGAAATTCACGGACAGGGTGTTGGGAAGGGTGCGACGGGGAAGACCGTTTCGGGTGGGCGCGGGCCGCACGCCCGCGACAAGGCGTTCCCACAGGCGGTCGCGGAGCATTTCCAATCGCCCCGCCGCTTCTTCAATATTCTGTTTCACGACGGTGGCCGCGGCGCCGAGTCCCACAATGGCGGCCACGTTCTCCATGCCGGCGCGGAGGCCGCGCTCTTGACCTTCGCCGTGGAGGATGGGTTCGATGGCGCATTCGCGCCGCACGAACAGGGCGCCCACGCCCTTGGGCGCATACATCTTGTGGCCCGATATGGTCAGCATGTCGACGCCCAGTTCGACCACGTTGACGGGAAGCTTGCCGAGGCATTGAGAAGCGTCGGTGTGGAAGGGTATTTCTCGCCGCCGACAGATTTCGGCTATTTCGCGGATGGGTTGCACGGCGCCGATCTCATGATTGGCATGAACGACGCTCACCAGCACGGTATTCGGACGCAGGGCATTGAGCACGTCGGCAGGGTTGACGATGCCCGATGCATCGCAAGGAACCACGGTCAGATCGCCCCCGAGTCGTTCGAGAAACCTCGCCGTGTGCAGCACCGAGAGATGTTCGAGGGCGGAGATGATCAGATGGCCGTGTCCCAAACCGCGCTGGAACGCCATTCCGCAGAGCGCCAGGTTGTTGCTTTCGGTTCCTCCGGAAGTGAACACGATTTCGTCGGTGGCGGCGCCGATCATGCGGGCAACCTTGGCGCGGGCATCTTGCAGGGCTTCGTGGCATGCCCGGCCCACGGGATAATTGGCGGCGGGGCTGCCGAAGTGCTCGGCCAGAAAGGGGAGCATGCTTTCTTGCGCGGCGGGCGCGATGGGCGTGGTGGCGTTGTAATCGAGGTAGATGGATCGCATGCCCTGGGGTGGCGCCGCTTAGTGCGCCGTTTGGTAGGGAAGCAAATGCCAATGGGGGAGCACCGTTAGGACGGTGGCGATGCTTGCCAGCGCTCGCTTTGAGAGATTGAATTCCATTACAAATACATGCCGACAAATCCGCCGGACCGATCGGATTCTTTTTGCAGGCGTTCCACGCGGCGCACGGCCTGTTCCAGATCGCCGGCGGCGATGTAGCGGTCGAATTCCACAATGACGGCTCGGCGAACGGTCTCGACAAACCAGGCCACCACGGGCTCGGTGAGCCAATCGCACGTCTCTCGTTTCAATTCCACCTCGATGTCCGTCCGCTCGGTGTGCTGGTCGGTGGAATCGGTCATGACGGTGCCTTCGAAGTGAAACTCCAGCATGCCCACCTCGTCGCGATTGGTCAAATGATATACGCATTTGGCGTTGTACAAGTAATAGGTGTTGAACGTCCCATGCGCTTCCATCGCCTTGAGAATGCGTTCGCACCGGGCCTGGTATTTGGGCGAGGCATCGATAGGAATATCTACCCGGCTGATCGTACGCAGCGGCAAGCAGTCGAATGTCAGATCGACATAGCGATTCATGTTTCTTCTCCACCGTAGATCGTGCGGGACGTTCGCCGACGTTGTGCCTGGTCTGGCGGCGAGTGCAGGCTCTGGGGAAGTTTATTCTTTTTCCAATATTTTGTAGAGGGGGGACTTTTCCACGCCAGGCGGCGGTTGACGATCGCATGGTGGGAAGCGGACCTTGCACGCGATACATTGGGGGGGCACATGTAAAACCGTCCGCGCACGATGGGCGCTCCGCGCCTGCCGCTCCATTTTCTGCTGGCAGACATGACCGACCGCCCGCTCATTGAAATCCGGCACGTCACCAAGCGTTTTCCTGGCGTGGTTGCGCTGAGTGATGTTTCGTTTTGCGTGGTGGAGGGTGAGTTTCACGCGATCGTGGGTGAGAACGGCGCCGGCAAGAGCACGCTGATGAAAGTGCTGGCCGGTGTGATCACCCAATACGACGGCGAAGTGCGGCTGCGCGGCGAGGCGGTACGGTTTCAATCCACCCGCAATGCCGAAGCCGCTGGCGTGAGCATCATCCACCAGGAGTTGAACCTGGTCGATTGTCTTTCGGCGGCCGCGAATATTTTCCTCGGTCGCGAACGGCGGCGCGGCTGGTTTCTCGATCAGCAGCAAATGTTTCAGGAGGCGGCGGCCTTGTTCGCCGAACTCGAGTGCCGCATCGATCCGCGGCGCCCCGTGGCCGAATTACGGGTGGGCGATCGGCAACTGGTGGAAATTGCCAAGGCGCTCTCGCTGCGAGCCGAGATCGTGATCATGGACGAGCCGACCAGCGCGCTCACCGAGGCCGAGGTGGCCCGGCTTGACCGGGTCATCGGCCATTTGCGCCAGCGAGGCGTCACCATTTTGTATATCTCGCACAAGATGGATGAAGTGTTTCGACAGGCCGATCGGATTACCGTGCTCCGCGACGGACACTGGGTACGCACCGTGCGGCGAACGGAAACCAGCCCTCGCGAGGTAGCACACCTGATGGTTGGCCGCGAGATCGAACTGGCCAGCCAGCATGGGCAGCGAACGCCAGGAGAAGAAGTGCTGCGGGTGGAAGGATTGCAACTTCCGCGCGGCGATGGCGGGTGGCGGTTGGATGGCATTACGTTTTCGCTGCGCCGCGGCGAGGTGCTGGGTCTTGCCGGATTGATGGGGGCCGGGCGGACCGAATTGTTGGAAGCGCTGTTCGGCGCCAGCCCCCAGCCACCGATGGGGCAAATCATGCTGGCCGGACGGCCGGTAAGCTTTTCGCATCCGGCCGACGCATGCCGCGCCGGCCTGGCCCTGGTGACCGAAGATCGCAAGCGGCTGGGGCTGTTTCCGCAAATGACGGTTCGCGAGAATATCACCATTGGTTCGCTGCGAGCAGCGGCTGCGGCGGGACTGGTGAACGGTCGGCGCGAGCGGCAATTGGCGGCCGAAACCATGACGCAACTGGCCGTGAAGTCCGGCGGGCCCGAGGCCGCCATCACCAGTCTCAGCGGCGGCAATCAGCAGAAATGCATCATCGGTCGCTGGCTGCTGACCCACCCTCAGGTGCTGCTGCTCGACGATCCTACTCGCGGGGTCGACGTGGGCGCCAAGGCCGAGTTGTACCGGTTGATCGATCAGCTTTGCCGCGCGGGTTTGGGCATCATCGTTACCTCGAGCGAACTGCCCGAACTATTCGCGGTTTCCGACCGCATTCTGGTGATGCGCGAAGGGCGATTGGTCGGCGAGTTTGGCCGCGAGGCATTCCGCGAGCAAGCCATCATGGAAGCGGCGACAGGGGCCGCGACGGGGGCGGCCGGGGCGTCATGAACCGGACACCCGGCATTACGCCATCGTCGACACCGGCGGATGGCCGTCTGAGATGAGGGACCAATTGTGCTAAGCCGGTATACCCAAGCAGCCGTGGGTGCCTGGAGGGACGCCGGCCGCAATCAACATTTGGGAAAGGGGAGGCACTTCACCCTGCCCACCCGCGTTCGCTACCCCGTTTTCTTCTTGGTTGTTTTCTTGGCGGCTTTCCTGGCAGACTTTTTGGCGACCTTCTTTTTTGCGGTCTTCTTCTTGGCTGCTTTCTTCTTGCGGCGTTTTCCGCCGCCTTTGGCTGCGCGGTCGGCCAAGAGTTCCAGCGCCTTGGCTTCGGTAAGGTCGTCTACCGGGAAATCCTTGGGGAGCGAGGCGTTGGTTTCGCCATCGGTTACGTACGGTCCGTAGCGGCCTTCCAGCAATTGCACCTTGTTGCCGGTGACGGGCGATTCGGCGAATTCCTTGAGCGGCGCCTTGGGCGTGCGGCTGAAGCTCCGGCGGCCCGCCTTGGGTTGTGCCAAGAGTTCGATTGCCTGGTCCAGCGTGACATCGAGCGGCGACATTTCCGCAGGCAAGCTTCGCGATTCATCGTTCCACTTGACATAGGGTCCGTAGCGGCCATTGTGGGCCACGATCGGTTTGCCGTCGTCAGGGTGCGGGCCCAGTTCGCGCGGCAACGATAGCAATTGCAGTGCTGTTTCCAAATGTACTTCTTCTGGCTGCATGCCTTTGAGCAGCGAGGCGTTTTGCGGCTTCTCTTCGTCTTCGCTGCTGCCACGCTGTACGTAGGGTCCAAAGCGGCCTTGCTTCAAGAACACGGGTTTGCCCGTCTCGGGGCAAATGCCCAGGGGTTCTTCGGCCTTTTGGGCCTGGTCGAGAATTTGCCGGGCTTTTTCCAGGGTGATTTCGTCGGGGGCCGAATCGTCGGGCAGCGTACCCCGGCGTTCGCCCTGTTCGAGGAACGGTCCATAGCGCCCCACCCGCACGTAAATGGGTTCTTCGCCTTCTCGCTGTTCGTGCGGCTTGCCCACGAGAAACTGGCAGACCGAGCGGACATCGATCTCGCCTAATTTGTTTTCCACCTGTTGTTTGAGACCGCCTTCGAGGTGCTCTTCGGTGGCGCCTTCGCCGAAGTAAAAGCGGCGAAGGTATTTCACGTGACCGGTGACGCCTTGTTCGCCGCGGCTGATGGAGTCGAGCTCGTCTTCCAGCTTGGCGGTGAAATCGTAATTCACCAATTGGGGGAAGTACCGCTCCATCAGGTTGATCACCGCCATGGCGGTCCAGGTGGGGGCCAGCGCATTGCCCCGTTTGATCACGTAATTGCGGTTGAGAATGGTGTCGATGATGGACGCGTAGGTACTGGGGCGTCCGATCCCCATTTGTTCGAGGGTGCGGGTGAGCGTCGCTTCGGTGTATCGCGCGGGAGGCTGCGTGGTGTGCCCCTTGGGGTCGAGGGCCCGGCAGCGAAGCACTTCGCCCACTTGCACGTCCGGGAGCACGGTTTCTTGATCGGCCAGTTCGGCCTGGGGATCGTCGGAACCTTCGACGTAGGCGCGAAGGTATCCCGGGAAGTCGATGGTCTTGCCGCCGACCTGGAATTCCGCTGTTTCACCGGCATTGCTTTGGGCCGCGATGGTGATCGTGATCCGGCGTCCCTGGGCGTTTTCCATCTGGCAGGCGACGGTCCGTTTCCAAATCAATTCGTAGAGTTTAAATTCTTCGTCGTTTAATTCGCCGCGCAGCGAGTCGGGCAGGCGAAACACATTGCCGGCGGGGCGGATGGCTTCGTGCGCCTCTTGGGCGTTTTTCACCTTGGTCGCATAAACGCGAGGCTGGGGCGGCAGATAGTTCTTGCCGTACTGGGCTTCGACGAGCGTGCGGGCGGCGGTCACGGCCTCTTCGCTGAGGGCCGTGGAGTCGGTTCGCATGTAGGTAATGAAACCGTTCTGGTACAGGTTTTGGGCGATCTGCATGGTGCGTTTGGCGGTGAAACGCAGCTTGCGGTTGGCCTCTTGTTGCAGCGTGCTGGTGGTGAACGGCGGATAGGGTTTGGAGGTGTAGGGCTTGTCGTCGAGCGATTGCACGGTGAACGTGCTTTGACGCAGACGGTCGGCCAGTTCGCCGGCCGATTGTTCGTTCAGCAGCAACGCCTGGCTTTCGGTGAGTTGGCCGGTGCTGGCGTCAAAATCCTTGGCGCTGGGGATGCGCTTGCCCGAGACGCGGACCAGGGGCGCGGCGAACGTCGCCTCGGCGGCCTGTTTGGCAAAAGTTGCCAGCAGATCCCAGTAATTGGCTGCGGTGAACCGCATGCGTTCGCGTTCGCGATCGACGACCAGTCGCACGGCCACGCTTTGCACGCGGCCGGCGCTGCGGGCGATTCCGCCCATTTTGCGCCACAGAAGTTGCGAAACGTCGTACCCATACAGCCGATCGAGAATGCGGCGGGTTTCTTGGGCGCGTACCAGGTCGTCGTCGATGTTGCGGGGGGTGGCCAGCGCTTTTTGGATGGCTTCGGCCGTGATTTCGTGGAACACCATCCGGCGGACGGGGATGGTGGGTTTGAGCACCTCTTTCAGGTGCCAGCTAATGGCTTCTCCCTCGCGGTCTTCGTCCGTCGCCAGGTAGAGTTCGGGCGCCTGCTTGACCAGGCCTTGCAGTTTTTTGACCTGGTCGCGCTTGTCGGGCGTGACCACATACACGGGCTCGAAATCGCTTTCGACGTTCACCCCCAGGTAGGCCCATGGTTCTTGTTGGTACTGCGAGGGGAGCTGTTTTTTATTTTCTGGCAGATCGCGAATGTGGCCAATGCTGGCTTCAATGACGAAATTCTGCCCGAGAAACTTGCTGATCGTGCGTGCCTTGGCGGGCGACTCGACAATCACCAATGGTTTACCGGATCGCTGATCGTTTTTTGGGGCCATGGGGGTTGTCGTTAAAGGAGAGTCGAAAGATGCGTGACTTTGCGGCGATTCAAACAAGTGGGCAATTCGGCGATTTCTGGCGGACGAGTACCGGGGCGCACGGAAGAAGTTAGGGCTTCTTAGTCAGTTCGGCAGGTCCCGGTCAAGCACTTTGGCAAACCGGGACAGCACGCGACACCCTTGATTGGGATTGCATTTAGGCACCCTATCCCTACAATCATCACGGTTTCGCTTACCGAACCAGACCGCTCACAGTTACCGTCCGTTTGTGTCGGCTGTCAAGGGTTGTTGCGGTTGGCAAGCCCCCCAGCAAGTAGCAGGAAGACATGGCGAGCCCTTTCCACAGTTTCCGGCGGCACCAGAAGAAATTCTTGGCGTTTCTCTGCGTGGCCTTGATGATCGCGTTTGTATTCACGGGCATTACGTGTGATCCGCGGATGGGGGGTGACTCGGTCGTTGCCCGAACCAATTTTGGCAATATTTACCAATCCAAATTGGCCGAACTGCGCACGGCGAGAAACATTTCCAACAACTTTGTCGCGCGACTGGTGGGGCGACAGCCGTATTTTGGATCGGCCGACGACGAGAGCCTGCTGGACAGTTATCTGATGGCGCACAAAGCGCGGCAATTGGGCATGGTGGTATCCGATCAGGCGATTCTCGATTTCATCGACGACCTCGCGGCGTCCTTTATCGGGTTGCCCAGCATGCCTCGAGAAATGGTGCAAGGGGCACTCTCGGCCACCAACGTTTCGCAGGCGCAATTGTTCGCGGCGCTGCGGATCGAGCTGCAGTCGCGCTGGTTGATGCAGCAGTATTTTTCGCCAAATTTCGAAGTTGCCCTGTCTCCTGGCGAACGGTGGCGGTTGTTTGAACGGATTTACCGGCAGGTCGACGCCCAAGTATTGGCCGTGCCGGTTTCCAGCTTCCTGGCTCAGGTGAAAGATCCCGGCGACGCGGTTTTGCGCGATTTCTTCGCCCGGTACAAAGATCGTGAAGCGAATCCCGACTTCCCGGAGCCCGGTTTCCGGCAGCCTCAGCGGGCAAACCTGCAATACGTGGTGGCCGACTTTACGGCTGTGCTCGAAGAGGCCAAGGGAACCATCACCGAGGAAGAAATCCGAGCCTATTACGACGAAAATCAGCAACTGTTTCCCTGGACTGGTTTTCAAGAAGCGGCTCCGACGGAAGATCCCCGAGGTGAATCCGCTGCCCCCGCGCCGGAAAACAGCAACTCCAGCGGGGCAACTCCCGGTTCCGGGGCTAATACGCCAGCGCCCGCGAATGAGCCATCAAATTCGAACAAGCCGTCGCCCAATGAAGGGGCAGGTTTGAATTCCGAGAAAGAATTCTTTCCCGTGGCATTCCAAGTAGGCGACGACGCGGCTCCCGCGGATGATCCGGTGGCCAAGCCCGGCAGTGCCACCGAGCCGGCGGCGCCGTCGCCAGGCAGCAGCCCTGCCGCAGCGGGCGATCAAAAGCCGGTCGTGGATCCGGCGCCAGGTCCTGCGACCGCGGGCGGGAACAACCCTCCGGCCTCGGGAGGAGCCAGCAGCGACGAGCCAACCGAGTCGCCGGCCATGCCCGACCGGGAGCCGCTGCAAGAGTTCATTCGCGAGTATCTGGTCATTCCGAAGAACATCTTAGCGGGACCCGAGCCGCAGTACGAACCGCTCTGGAAAGTCGAGCAGAACGTTCGCGACGAGTTGGCTCGCAAGCGGGCGGAAGAGTGGATATTGAATGGCCGCGAGGGTCAGCAGATTGGCCTGCGAGAAATCCGTTCGCAACTGGTCAAACTGGGGAATGATTGGCGCGACATTTCGATCCGCTTTGATCAGGATGCGGACCAGCTAGCCGCTAGCCGGAAGGATCTCGAGAACCAGGCGGCGCAGATCGCGCAAGCGGCCATTCGCGTTCCTTATTTGCAATTGCAGCCGCCCACGGCCAGTCTCACACTCCGCGAATTGATCGAAGACACCGAACTTGGCAAGTCGAACCTGGTTTCGAATACGGCCGGCGGTCCGACGCCCGCCAATGTCGGCTTTGGCGATTCCTTTGTGCGGGCGAATCTGTTCGAGCCCGACATCTCGCAATCGACCGAGGCGCATCGCAACGTATTTTTGTTTTGGAAAGTGGACGAGCGGCTGCCGTATACACCGGAAAAAATGGAAGACGTGCGCGACCAGGTGCTCACCGCCTGGAAGATGATCGAAGCGCGCAAACTGGCCCTCAACGAGGCGCAGCGGCTCGAGGCCGAAGCCAAGAAGGACATGAAACCGCTGACCGAAGTGCAATTTGCGGGCGAGTCGGGCGTGAATCTACCCCCGATCTCTTGGATGCGGCAAAGCTTCAATCAGTTCACCGGCCAGTTGGGCATGGAATGGGTGCCGCTGCCCGAGGAGGTAAAAGTTGCGGGGCTCGATCTGCGGAAAACCCTGTTCAATATGAACGAAGGGGATTATGCGACCGCGTTCAACCAGCCGCAAACCATTGCTTACGTGATGCACGCTACCGGGACGAGCTACTCCATGACGGGTCGTCAATTTTCGCCCGAGAGCATCCGCGCTATTTTCATGGCCGAACCATTCCGCAGTTACGCCGAGGCGATGCAGATCGAAAGGTTTGACTCGCGGCGAGAGTTTTTCAACGAACTTCGCCGAGAGTACGACCTGGAGATTTTGACCGAACTTCGCGGGTCGAACATGTAGGCCCAGCCGAATGATGGAAGTGGAATGCCCCCAACTTCTGGTGGCCCAGGCGGCGGCTCGCCGCGGTGGCGAAATTCTGACCCACTATTATCACCAAGGTGTGACGATGCGGAGCAAGTCCGCGTCGGACCTTGTTTCTGACGCCGACATCGAGGCGGAGCAGGCCATTGCGGCTGTGATTCGCGAGTCGTTTCCCGACGACGAGGTGTTGGGGGAAGAATCGCATCGCGGCGACTCGGCGGCAGCCCGGTTGTGGATTGTGGATCCGCTCGACGGCACCACCAATTTTGCCCATCATATTCCGCACTTCGCGGTCTCGATTGCCTACTACGAGTCGGGAAAGCCGCAGTGCGGCGTCATTTACAATCCCTTGCGCGGCGACTGGTACACGGCGGAAAAAGGGCAGGGAGCCTGGTGGAATGGCGAGCGGGCGAGCGTGGGTGCGCAACGCTCGTTGAGCGATAGCCTAGTTGGCGTCGGCTTTTACTATGACCGCGGGGCATTGATGGAAGCCACGCTGGCCGCGATTCGCGACCTGTTCGGCCAACAGATTCACGGCATCAGGCGGTTCGGCACGGCCTCCCTCGATCTTTGCCAGGTGGGGGTGGGCATGTTCGGCGCTTTCTTCGAGTATGTGCTCTCGCCTTGGGATTTTGCCGCGGGCCGGCTGTTCGTGGAAGAAGCGGGCGGCACCGTAACCAATTGCTTGGGCGAACCATTGCCGCTGTCGCGCACCAGCGTGCTGGCCTCGAATGGCCATTTGCACCAGGCGGTGCAATCCATCGTTTCTGCCCATTACCAGAAATCTGGCAAGCACGCTTCGCAAAGTTAGCGGGTGCCGGCTTCTCGCCTCCCCGGCATCGAATTCCACAGGCAGGACACGTGCGACAAGAAGTTTGCACGCCGTTGGCAATGCTTTTTTGGCCAGTGCGAGGTGGCGCTCGCCCGGCCGACTGAATTGCAATATGGCGGTGGCCGGGGCAATCCGGTAACTCGACATGGCCGTGTGCACGAGCTATACGTTGTAACCCGGCAACGTGAAAGATCGCCGGCGACAAGGCATGGGGCGTGTTCCCAGAAATCGGTTTATAACGCCGGCGCCCGGCCGGCTCGACGTTTTTCACTGCATTCCGTCAGCCCGCAACAGGCAAAAGGGAGAGAGGATGTCATGTTCAAGAAAGTCATCTTGATCGTGGGCGCCGTGCTCTTGGGTGGAGTTGCGATTTTCGCCGGTGTGCTGTTTTGGGCTCAACGGTCTGGATCGCAAATGCAGGAGAGTTTCTTCACCGCCGTAACGTCGGGCGATGTGAAGCAGTTGGAAACGCTCATGGATCCCGCGCTGCGCGAGCAGATCGATCCGCCGGTCCTGGAAGCGTGGATGAATGAAGTGCGTGGCTCGCTTGGGCGGTATCGGGGATTGAGCAAGACAAATTTCTCCACGGAAACCAGGTACGAAGGAGGAGCCTGGATCTCCCAGAGCCAGGGCGAGGTGCATTTTGAGCGCGGGACCGCTCAATCAGAACTCGTGTTTCGCGATAACCAACTCATAAAGTTTTCCGTCCGTTCTGATGAGATTGGCGACGATTGGTTTCAAGGCCCCGCGGACTCGAAACTGTATCGAGAGCGAGGCCAGGAGTTTCTGACGCATTTTTTGCTTGGGGAAAGTGATCGGGCCTTTGAGATGATGCACGAAGCCCTGCAGAGGGAAATGCCTCGCGAAAAACTACGAGCCTTGGTGGACGACGTCACCGCCAAGGCCGGGAAACTCCAGTCCATCGCCTACGCGGAGGAGCGGTTCGATACGTCCCAGGGGCAGCGCCTCAAGATTTATTACCAGGTGCAGTGCGAACACGCTCGCACCACCGCTCGGGTGGACATCCAATTCGCGGGACTCCAGGGCCACCTTGTGGCTTTCGATCTCACCGGCGAATAAGCAAGGGGTATACCGAACCCGAGGTGAGGTCGGCAAACTTGGCCCGGGGGGGTGTCGTGGCATTTGACCTGGCGGCGGCGATCGACGGCGACGTTACAGGTCGGCCAGGCGACGGTCGCTGTCGCCAAACCGGTCGAGCTTGACGCCCATTCGATCCATGATCGAGAGGTAGAGATTGCACGCCCGGCGTTGATCGTCGGGTTCTTGAAGATAGTCGAGCACGCGGCCGGGTTGGACGGTTCCTCCGCCGCGACCTGCCAGGATGATTGGCATTTGGTCGGCTTGATGCTTATCGCCGTCGAAGAGGTTGGAGCAGAGCATCAGCAGGGAATTATCCAGCAGCGTTGAACCTCCTTCATCGATGGCTTTAAGTCGTTCGATCAAGTAGGCGAATTGCTGGACGTGGAACTGGTTTGTCTTGAGATACATGGCCTCCAATTCCGGATCACGCCCGTTGTGCGTCAGGTCCAGGTGCAAGCTGCCCTGCACCCCGTCGAGGAAGCCAAAATTCATTTGCGAGAGATCGTTGTTGAGCATGCAGGTGGCAATCCGCGTTTTGTCCATTTGCAGCGCCAGCACAATCAGGTCGATGATCAGCCGCATATGCGCGGGAACATTTTGCGGAAGTTCTTCGGCGGGGCGGGCGATGTTGGGTTCGGCGAGCGAGGGCTGCCAGCCTTCGAGCGCATTCTCGCGAGACGCTCGATCCAGTCGCTGTTCGATATCGCGAATGGAGTCGAGGTACTCGTCCAATTTCTGCTGGTCGCCGCGGGCGATCTGACCTCGCAAGGACTGTGCGTCTTGCAGCACCTGGTCGAGTATGCTGCGATCCAGTTCGCGACCCTGGCCATTGCCCACTATCTGGTCGAAAACTCGGGCCGGGTAGATTTCTTTGGTCGCCGGTTTGGTTGCCGACGCCCAGGAAATGCAGGAGCCATAGATCATCGACAGGCCGTCTTCGAGACGAAGTTCAGTCGGTTCGATGCCCACCACAAGGCTGGGAATTGCCGTATCTTTGCCGGCATGTTGGGCCAGCACTTGATCCATGGTTCGCCCCACGCGGAGATCGTCCTGGTCGAGGCTGACCCAGGCCCCCGAGAGTAAATTGGGCATCCGCCCCAAATGGGCGCTGTGATTTTTCACCGCCTGCTCGTTGTAGAGGCCGCGGAGAAAGACGATGTCTTCGCGCCAGGGCAGGAGTGGTTGCAGTCCGGGGCCGATCTGCATGTCGGCGCCGCGGCCATTGGCCCACCAATGCTCGGGCTCGACGCCGTTGGAGAAGTACATGCAGGCAAAACGTCGAGGCGGCCGCGGTTGTTCGGCGGCGGTCACCCGTTTTCCGGACTCTGCTCCACGAAGGGGGAGCGATTCGAGAAAGGGGAGAGCCAAGGTGGTGAGACCCGCGCGGGAACATCCGCGCAAGAAACCTCGACGGGAGAAATAGGCCTGGTTTCCGCGGGCAGGATCAATCATGGGTTTCTTTCTGTGTGCCAGCCTGGTTGTGCCAGCGGCGATAGCGGAACTGCTTGCTCCGCACAATGTGCTCCACGAGACTCGAAAACCGGCCTTCGCCTTTCGCCAACGACTCGGTCATGTTGGCAATCAGGGCGGCGTCGGCGATGGATTCTCCTCTGCCGAGCGCGTAACCGGCGAGCTTGGTGCAGATCGTTTGGTGAAACTTATCTTCATGCAAGCCAAGGTACTTCTTCAGGCCGTCAGGGCCCGATATCGTGTCGCCGTTTTCCAGCGTGCCGGTCACGTCGACCGGTTGGCCGTTGGCATAATTTTCTCGCCAACGTCCGATGGAGTCGTATTGTTCGAGCGTGAATCCTAACGGGTCGATTCGGGTGTGACAGTTTTGACAAGAAGCTTCGCGGCGATGGGCCTCCAGACGATCGCGCACGGTCAGTTGATCTCCCCGGACGTCATCGGCCGCAATCGATCCGGCATCGGCCGGTGGTGGCGGAACCGGCGTTCCTAATACCCTTCGCAGAATCCAATCACCGCGTTTCACGGGGCTGGTACGTAGCGGCGCCGACGTTACGGTGAGCACCGATGCCAACCCGAACAAACCGCCGCGGTGCGCGGTCGAAGCCGATTCCATCCGCACGGGCTCCAACGATTCCAGTTTTTGCGGCAGGCCATAATGCGCAGCCAGTTCTTTATTGACGAAAACGTAATCGGCGAACAAGACCTCGCGCACGGGCCGATCGTGACGGATGATGTGCTCGAAGAAAGCGATTGATTCGGCATACATGGCGGCCTGCAGCGACTCGGTGAACTCGGGGAATCGCTGTGCATCGACCCCGCGATAGCGATCAAATTGATAAAAACCAAACCATTGTCCGAAGAATTCGATCGCCAGGCGCCTCGCCTTGGGGTCCTGGAGCATTCGCCGGGCTTGCGCTGCCACTTGATCGGCGGTTTGCAGTTGGCCCTGTTCGGCGGCACGGCGCAATTCTTCGTCTGGCAACGACGACCAGAGGAAGTAGCTCAAGCGATTGGCGACCTGCCAATCGGTGAGGGGAATTGCCGAAGCGTTGTCGCGATTGCCCTGTTCGTTCGCGACAGTCGGCGGTTCCATTCGGTAGAGAAAATTCGGCGACATCAGAATTCTCGCGAGGGTTGCGCGGATCGCCTGGCGATGATCGAGGTCCGCCTCGCGCAGCAGTGACTGGTAGTAGCTGGCCAGGTCCTGCTGTTCCCTTGGCTGCAACGGGCGCCGCCAGGCCCGGTCTGCAAACTTCAGGAGGTCTTGCAAGTGCCCCGGCTGCGCATGGACCAGCGCGGCTTGCACCTGCTGATATTCCTTTTGCAGTTGCCGAACATAGGGCCGTACGTCGGCAGGGAGCTGGTCGATCTGGCGGTCACTCAGTTTGGCAATGCCGGCGCCGGCCAGGTCGAACTGGTATTTCTCCGCCAGCAAGTTCAGCCAGGCATCGTGATACGCAAACGAACCCAAGAGGTCGGTCCAGGCCTGATCGAGCCGCCGACGGTTGTTGTCGTCCAGAATATTTTCGACCAGGAATCGATCGTCGCGATGGTACTTGACCGAGGTGTGGAATGCATTGCGTTCCGGGTTGTTGTACGAATTGTCGAAGGGCGCCGGGATGGGGTCGCGATCGGAAGGAGCGGGTTCGCGCTGCGAAATTTGCGGCAAAACGCGAGCGAACTCCAGAACCCCCGCTTTCCAGGCGGAAAACTCGCGATGCTCGGGATTGGCCAGCAGTGCCGAAACCGACTTTCCCTGGTCGGTGTCTTCGCGCTGGGAGATGACGCATCGCACAATGCCGTCTTGCCCATGTTCGACATCCAGTTCTGCCGTGACCACCATTCGGGCGGAAGTGGCGCCGGGCACGATGGGAATCCGGATCGTAAGCGGTTCAACACCTTGCGTTACAAAGTCGCCGCTGCCGATAGGTATTCCGGCAGGATGGCGGCCCATGGCCAACCGCCGGGCGTCTTCCCCCGCGAGGAACCCGGCGAGCGGCGCGAGGTCGGCCACGCGCTTGTCGGGAATGCGAAACTGGATGGCCGCATTGCGCCAGACCACGGTGGGCTGAAACTGTGGATCGCGTCCGGCCAATTCGACAGCAAAGGTTAAATGGGCCGCCTGCAGCGACTTTCCTGATGTCCAGTTGATGTTCATTTCGAGTTCGCAGGTGCGCGCCACGCGGAAGGAGTCGGCAGCGAGCACGCGAGGCTCTTCCTTGGCATCGGGGTTTTGTCCGAACCGGTCTTGCCACTGGCGGAGCTGCTGCTGAATTTGCTGGCACTGCGAACGGATGGCGTCGATGGTTGGTTGCGAGTCGTCTCGCGGCACGGGCAGAGCGTTCCAGGCTTTGACGATCTCGGAGGTGGGGAACCGGCGCGGAGTGGCGGTGAGCACCGACCACAGATACTCGGCAAACCGCGGCTGCACACCTTGCTGTTGGGCCAAGTCGGCAAGCGATCTCCCCTGCAGGCCCAGCCGATCGCGGTGGTGGTACTGCCAGGAAACAAAAAACGCCTGGGCGTAACGGTCCAGCCCGAACTCATTTCCTCCTTCGCCGGCGGCAGTGCGAAACCCATGCCGCCGGTAGATGGATTGAATGCGGGCCATGGCGGAAAGTTCAAAACCTGCATCGGAGGGAGCGCGATAGAAGTTGAGCGGACCAGCGCCGATCACGGCATGGTCGGCCACTTTTTTGGCGGCGGACAGGTAGCGTTCCAGCGTGGAGTCCTGCATGAACTGGACATCGCCCACGTTGGTGAAGCCTTCTCCTCCGACGGCGTCGCCAGCCAGGTCGAGTTCCAGGTCGACCCCTGTCAGGTCCGCAATCGTGTAAACGTATTCTCCGGCGGTCAGGCGGCGCAAGGTGACGGGGCCTGGATCGTGGGCGTGGGCTTGGGCGGCGCGACGGAGTTCGCCGCGAATAATGGCCAACAGTTGTTCCCGTTCCGCGGACGTAGGCTGCACGGCGTCGGCTGGCGGCATTTGACCGTCGGCCACACGAGAGACAACTTTTTTCCAATGGTGGAAATGCTCGGCCAGCGGTTGCGCGGCCATGCGCCGCAAATCGAGGCCTGCCGCCGAATCCTCTCCCTGGTGACAATCTTGGCAATATTGAACGACTACCTTCCTCACTGCCAGCGGAAGGTCTGGCTCTGCTGCCGCTGCCCGGGAATGGAAAGCCAGGGCGATCACGAAAAGTGCGGCGAGGAGCCCCGCGGCAGTGAATCGGAGTGCGGCAGAGAACCAACAGTGCATTACGCAAAATCTCGGGTGGGATTGGGGGGGCGGGGCTTCGCGAACCACCCGCCATTCTACCTGATGAGCCGAGCGGTGTGGACCGTTTTGTCTAGGGCGGAAGTCGAATCGATGCCGGAGTGTCGATCCCATGCTATGCGGGGCCGGCGGTTTGGCGGCCGCGACTGGCAACGTGCCAGGCCGCTCTCGGTTGCCAATCCGGGCACTATTTGTTTGCCGGGCGGCGTGTGTAGTCAGGCCACTCGATTCGCTGGGCTTCGTAGCGGGCGAACTCGTAGGGGGGCCAGCGGGGGCTCTCGTTTTGCACTTCGGTGTAGAGTTTCTGCAACCGCTCGCTCATTTGCTTGAATCGCTCGGGCTCGGCCTGGGATAGATCCGTCGTTTCTCCGATATCGGAGCGCAGGTTGTAAAGTTCGAACTTATCGAGTCGGGCCGTCTTGATTGCCTCGCTGATCTCTTCGGTGATGCTCCCGCCTGGCTGCAGTTGAGGGCCGGTAAGGGTGGCGAGGATCTTCCATTCGCCGTCGCGCATGGCCACCTTGGGGGCGGTACGCGCATAGTTGAACTGCCAGTAAAGCGGCGTGCGGCGCTTGATGGATTTGCCTTGCAGGATGGGCAGGAAACTCGCCCCGTCGATCGCCCGGTCGCCTGGAAGGGGAATGCCTGTGATTTCGCACAAGGTGGGCAGCAGATCGACGCCGCAAACCGGTTCGTCGCAGGTAGCGCCATTTTGGGTTCGGCCGGGCCAGCGGAGGATGCCCGGCACGCGGATGCCGCCTTCGTAGACGTGTCCCTTGTGCTCGCGGAGGGGACCGGACGAGCCGTGCGGATGGTAGCTGGTGATGGCCGGACCGTTGTCGCTGGTGAACATTACGAACGTGGTGTCGCGAAGTTCGAGTTCATCGACCGTCTGCATCAACCGGCCGAACGCGTGATCCATCTGCGAAATGTTGCCGTGATGCGCCGAGTAGCTGGGATCGTCGGATGGATACAGATCGGTAAACCGCCTGGCCGACGCGATTGGTTCGTGCGGTTCGTGAAAGCAGACGAACAAGAAAAATGGCTTGTCCGGATTGCGGCCCTCGCGCAGCCAGGAGATGGCTTCGTTTGCGACGATATCGGCCGAGTAGCCTTCGAGCTGGCCGACGGCTGTGCCGTTCCGGACAAAATTATGGGGATTGCGATGGTTGGGCAGGGCGTTGTTTTGAGCGGAGAACCAGTGATCGAAGCCGTGGTCGGCAGGCTGCGGTTGACCTGGCAAATTGAATTGGCCGTTGAGATGCCACTTCCCCGAGTGGCAGGTGGCGTACCCCGCCTTTCGCAGGAGGGTGGCGATCGTGACTTCGCCTGGCCGCAAGTGCATGGGGGAGAACATGGGGATCCAGTTGTGAATGCCCAGCCGATAGGGAGTGCGACCGGTCAGGAGACCCGCGCGTGCGGGCGAACAATTGGCCGCGGCCGCGTAGCAGCTCGTCAGCCGCACGCCTTCGGTTGCAAATTTGTCGAGGTTTGGCGTTTTCAATTCATGGTTGCCGTAGCAAGCCAGATCGCCGTATCCGAGATCATCGGCGAGCACGATGATGAAATTGGGCTTGCTCGGTTCCGCTGCTTCCACGGCGTTTGTGCCGGCGATGACCGCCAGGGTTACGACGACCATCCAAACGGTTGACATACGGATTGGGGAACGGCAAGCAATGGAGATGCTGTATCGACTGGAGCGCATTGGAATTTCTTTCTGGCGAAAGTGGCAAGTGCGTGCGATCGCATCCGCCGCGCGAGTGCAAGTGGTACTAGAACGAGTGCCGCGCCCAAACGGCTTGAGGTAATGCCGACAGGCGGCGAAGCACGGGACAGCCTCGTGAGTTTCTTAGCTGCTGACATCTCCGCAAGCTGATTTCTGGCTCAACGTCCGATTGCGGTTGACACGCCTTCAGAACGCAATCATTCACTGCCGGAGACCGGAATGTTCTGGGAGCGTTGGGTACGGAGTTGGCCATGCGAAATCTCCCTCGCAACCGCCTGCCCGTTGCATCCAGATGGAGTCGATTGTACGCCGACGCATGCAGGATTGCATGATTTCCGCCGCACGATTCATTGCGCGATGCAAACTTTGGAGTTCGGCGATGATGTTGGCCGAGGCACGGTGGACCAACAACTCACGTTGGTTGAAGGCAGCCTGACTGGCACGACGCTGGCTTTGACGGGCATGGGCAACCTTCCACACGTTGCCATCTGCAAACGCAGGAACCGACTCGGCCGAGAATTTGGCTGACGGCCCACGCGTCAGCGGCTATCGTAACCTTACGTTGGTGTAAGTTGTGAGATTGCGGTGGCTCACCTGTGTCACCCCGCGATGAAGCCTCTCGCTCATTCCGCGGCGCATGTTGCTGGTGTGTATGCGGCGGCTGGCTTAGCCCGCAACGAGTGTGCTCACCGCTCAAGATTTACTCCTGGATTAACATCGAAACCAACTCGGATGATTGCCATGGCTCGCCTTGCGTCGATTGCGTTTGCGGTATGGGTTGCAGTATGTGTTCCAAGTGTAGCCGACGACCTTCTCCCGCCTCAGCTTGAAGACCTTTACCGGACCGACACGGTGGTGGATGCCATCACGCTCGCCGATGGCGTTAGTACGATTTACGCTCGACAGCGCGTCGACCAAAAGACGCGAGCGATCAGGCAATCGCTGTGGAGGGTAGATGAGGAAAACGGCCTCCGCGCCTTGGAGTCGGGGGAACCCGATGCCTTTCGGCCCATGCTTTCGCCCGATGGCAAATGGATCGTCTTCCTCTCCACTCGAAAATTTACCGACGGCACGCCCGCTTTCGCCCCCGTTCCTCCTTACTCAGACCCCGCAGCCGATATCTGGCTCATTCCGGTGGAGGGCGGATCGGCCGTTCCATTGGGAGGCAAAGGCAAGCCCTACGGTCGGGTGATTACCGACACGTTTTATGGACGCGTGAGTTTTTCGCCCGATGGGCGGCGACTGATGTTCGTGGCAGACGAAGGGTACGATGACCGCACCGATGACGAACGGCGGAACAATGTAATCGTAGTCCGCGACGATCAAGGCGAGGGCTACGAAGGCTACGGGCCCACCCAGGTATGGGTTGCCGACCTGCTCGACTCGCCCTCGGAAGTGGCGGCCAGCAAGTTCCGGCGGCTGACGCCCGGCGACTATTGGTATGGCGACCCGCAATGGTCGCCGGACGGTTCGTTCGTGGTGGTGCAAGCCAACCGCAATCCGGAACAGGAATCGGCGAGGTACAGCATCAACCACAATTATGATCTTTGGAAGATCACGCTGGCCGACAATCGCATGGAACAACTCACCGATGGACCTGGGCCAGAGTTTTCCCCTCGCATTTCGCCTGATGGCAAACGCCTGGTGTGCTTGAGTTCACCCCGCCGAGGGCCGCACCGAGACGTCTTCAACCTGATGGTGGTCGATCTTGCCGCCAGCCCGGCAACGTCGCGCCTGGTTTTCGATCATCATGGGCAGGCCAACGAGCATTCACCCCATCTGTCTCCAGAGTATCCCCTTGCGCTGAACTGCTGGCGCGATAACCGCCGCGTGACTTTCACCTCGGCGACCGGCGTGAAAACCGTTCCGCAAACCGTGGACCTGGATGCGGGACCACAAGCCATCGAAGACCAGCCTGCCGCCTCGCCTGCCCGCAGTCCGCTCTTGCCCAAGAACAACCCCGAGATTGCCAAGCGCCTGAGAGCGGAAGACGAGACGATTCGGTGGGCAAGCTTTGACGGTCTCCAGATCGAGGGCATTTTGACCAGGCCTCCCTCGGAGATCGCCCAGCCTCCCTATCGTCTGCTGGTAATGCCGCATGGCGGACCGCACCATCGCGCCACGAGTGGTTCCGGCTTTGAAGTTCAGTTCTTCGCGACGCGCGGCTTTGCCGTTTTTCAACCGAACTTTCGCGGATCGACCGGGTATGGGTTGAAATTTCTGGACGCGAACCGTGGCGATTTTGGCGGTGGCGACATGAAGGATATTCTGACGGGCATCGAATTTTTGGTCCGGGAAGGCATTGCCGATCGCGACCGGCAATTTGTTTACGGCGTGAGCTACGGCGGATACATGACCTCGTGGCTGGTGGGGCAATCGCAGCAGTTTCGCGCTGCCGCTGCCCAAAACGCCGTGACCGACCTGAACGCGATGTGGCACCTGAGCGATCTGCAAAGTTGGACCGAATACGAATTCGGCGGCAAGCCCTGGGAAGTGCCCGAGAAAATGCGGAAGCACAGCCCTTTGACCTATGCCCATCAGGTCCGGACGCCCACCTTGATCTTGCATTCTGTGAACGACCGCCGCTGCCCGGTAGCCATGGGGCGGATGTTTCACCGCGCGCTGGCGGAAAACGGCGTGGAAACACAATTGGCGCTCTATCCCGACGAGGGCCACGGCATCAAACAGCTGCCTCACCGGGAGGACGTGCTGCGTCGAGTCTGGCAATGGTTTGAACGGCACGACAAGCCGTCCAACGCCGCCTCGAGCAATTCTGAGGGAAAGGGGTCTTTTCAACCAAAGTGATCGTCTTGGTTCGGGACGCCAAAGGTCGAATGCCTGCGAACGTTTCGGTTTGGATCGCCGACCTACGCCCTGCGTATCGTTCATGGCGTCTCGGCAGTTTGACTGGAGCTGCCGCGTTCGAGAAACGCGAGCAAGTCAGCGATTTCTTCCCGCGTGAACGAATCGAGCAAGCCCTCGGGCATGGGCGAGGACTCCATCATCTCCGCTTCCACGATCTCTTTCTTGTCCAGTTCGACAAACTTGCCCGGGTGCAAAGGATCGACGCTGAGCCGGAGCTTTTCGGATCGGAAGTCGCCGTCGGTCAGGAGGCGTCCGACATAGGCTTTTCCCGATTCGGTAACGATTTGCACGTTGCGATAGTTTTCGGCAACCACCCGCGACGGTTTGAGGATCGAATCGAGCATGTCGGCGCGGGTGAAACGGCGGGCGAGGTAGGTAAGATCGGGTCCGACGGCGGGGCCGGTAAGACCTGCCCGATGGCAGCGGCTGCATAGCGCATCGCGGAAGATCAGGGCGCCGCGCGTCGGGTCACCAGGCAGTGGTTCCTCGCCCACGAACGCCGCAAGATCGTCCAGTGTCCATTTTTGGACATGGGGACGCGGATCGGGGAGCGGTTCATTAGCAGGCGTCTGGGAAGGCGAAATCCATTTGGCGAGCGCCGATCGTTCGTCTTCGCTGAGGGTCGCCACCGCGTCGGTCCGCAACTTGTCCAGAAACGTTGGCATTCCCTGCCCACTCACAAATCGCTGAGCCTCGCGCAACGTGTTGAAGTAGAGCCGCCTGTGGCCGGCGGTCCAGCCATGGCGTTGATTTCTGAGCGCCAGCAGACCTTGCAACCGATCTTCTTGAGCGGGGCTTACCAGGAGCGTTGTTGCCAGTCGGTCGACAACCCCGGAGTTTTCATCTTCGGCTTCGGCAATATCGCCCAACAGCAGAGCGAGTCGTCGCCGCAACTCAGCATTGTCGCCATGGGAACCAACGTGCAGTCCTGCCTGATCGAGGTTTGGCCAGAGCTGGTTCAATTGGGAAAGTACAGCGTGGCGTTGGTTCGCAATTGCTGCGGGCGCGTGGCTCAAGCAGTCGCGATAGAAACTTGCGAGAGCAAACTGCTGATCGAGGCTCAGATCCGTCACCGCCATCTCCAACAGGCGATGCAACAAGGCTTCGGCCACCTTCGCGTCGCCGGTCTGCATGGCGGCCATCCAGCCTTCCAAACTCGCCGTGATTTGCGGCGGCGCGCTCTTGGAACCGCCAGAAATGGCTCGTTCCATCCATGCTGCGCGAGGCTGTTTCTCGATAGCAATTCGCGCGGCATGGCGTATGAGCGGATCGGCATCGGCCAGATACGGCCACATTTCGTCAATCACTTTCGCGGCAGCCGCGGTGTTGGCCGTAGCATCTTCGAGGGCATGGTATCGTTCGAGTTTCTGCCGAAGCGTGCGTTGATGTTGCGCGAACGCCGCAGCTTGCTGTTCATGCCGGCTAGGGTCGCCGGGCGCGTCAGCTTTGTTGGCAATCACTCGATACAGGGCCGACTGCGTCTTTCGTCCCCCGGTGATGAGCCACATGGCGCCGTCTGGGCCAGCCGCCACGTCGGTGACGTTGAGCGGCGTGCCTTGCAAGAAGAGTTCCAACGCGGCCCGATAGCCAGCCCCGCGCGGCGCTAAATGCACGGCCAGCACGCGACCATAGGCCCAGTCGAGAACAAACAATGCCTGGCGATACGGTTCCGGAAACTTCAGATGGGTGCCAAACATTGCCGCCGTGGGCGAACCGCGGCCCACGTCAATCGTCGGCAGGCCATTGTGCGGATGATCCGGGTAACGCGGCGGCCAGCTACCGTTGGCCGCACGGTAGCCGTAGTCGGCTCCCGAAACCAGTTGCACGATCCGTGTGGGCCGATACCAGGGAGTGCCCATGTCGTACTCGTTATCGGCATCGTACGTAAACAGATCGCCGTTGGGGTGCACCGCAACGCCATAGGGGTTCCGCAGTCCCGTGCATAACAATTCCCAGTTTTTGCCATTGCTGTCGGTGCGAACGAGATATGCCTCCCGTTGCGGTTTGCCTCGCCGCGACTCGCGCAGCGGAGATGTCCGATCCAAAATCGGCACGTCGGGCGCGAGCACCGCATCGCCGTGGATCGAGTAGATCTCGCCTTGGGGGCCTGCTGCCAGATCGTTACGGCCATGCCCTAGATCGCCGGGGAATTCGCGTAACAATTCGACATCCCGGGCATGGCCGTCGTCGGTCAACCGCAGGCGGTACATACCTCTTGAGTTGTTCGCGTTCGCAACCAGCCAATCGTCAACGTACAACAGCCCTCGGCACTCTTTCAGGTCAACATCGATCGATTCTACGCTCACAACGCTGCGACGGTCGTTGGCGAGCGTCATCCGCAGCAGTCCCTGGTCTTCCCGCGAAATGGTGGCGCGTCCCTGGCGGTCGAATGCCAAGGCGATCCACGATCCCTCGCCGGGGGCAGCCTCGCGAACGAGCGAAATCTCGAAACCCGCCGCGGCCCAGAGCTTTGATGGACGTGTCGAATGTTCACTCTTGGCCTGCTGCCACTGCTCGTAATTGTCCAAGGGCGAAATGTCCGCGGACCGGCGGCCGAGACCCCAGAGTTCGGGCTGGACTGCCCCCAAGTCGATAGCGCCGGTCCAATGGCTGTCGGTGATGAGCGTGAACTGCCGCGACCCATATTGAATGTTCAGCGAAAGCGCCATCGCGGACGGTCCTGGCACGCGCTTGGTGGTAATCGTCAGTTCGTTGACTCCTCGTCGCAGATGCTGCGCAACATCCAGTTCTTGTGTCGCGGCATACGGTTCAATGGTGAGAACACTGTGGCCATTCAATTGAACCGACAGCGAACAGAAGTCGGCGGCCACTTTCATTTTCGCCGATTGCACAACTTCATCGACCTCAAACGACTTGGTGAAGCGAGGCGGCGTGTCGCCCGCTCCCCAAATCCAATGCGGCGGTTCGCTGGCCCTTGCCGTCGGCGAACTGGCGGACGCCAACGTACAACCGAGCAGAACGAATAGTCCGAAGTGGAGTCGAAGAGTGTTAACCATATTGGCCCTACGAGGACAGGCTTACGGATGGCAATCGTGCATGCATCCTTCGTCTGAAAAACCGGCAATGCTTAAGGTAACCCCGCCTTGGATGTGGTGACAAGTTTTCGTGCCGATGATTCCCCAGGGCCCAGAGTTTCATCGAAGTTGGCCCGCGGCAACAGGAGCGGGAGACACTGCAGCATGGCTCGCTGTCGTTTTCGGAAAAGACAACCAAGTTTTGCGCCAGGACGTGACTTTGCTGAGTCGCATCTCCGTTTCTTGCGTGCCAGCACTTTCGCATGCCGCGGGGACCGGTGGTCTTGCGGCGGCTGACGCTCCAGATGGCGCTATCCGCGGAGTCATTGATGCTATGATGCTGCGCCGCAAGAGCAAATGAATGGGATTCACCCGAACGCGTCAAATGGCGGTGAAAACTCGACCCGTCCCTCAATCCCTGCCAGCCCGGATGGCAAGAGCTCCAGCGCCATCCATGCTTTGCCACCGCCGAATGGCGATTGCAGAGGCCGAGCCCGTTCTGACGAGAAGCCAAACCGTGGATAGAACTCGGGGTGTCCGAGAACCAACACGATCTTGTGGCCACGCTCACGGCAGGCATTCAGTCCAACCTCAACCAGCGTACTGCCAATGCGTTGTCTTTGATGACTGGATACGACCGCCATGGGAGCGAGGGACACAGCGTCCACCGTTCCCGCTGTTGTACAGATCGTGACTCGGCTGAAGAGGATGTGGCCGACGATCTTGCCATCGACTTCGGCCACGAGCGAGACTTGGACGAAGCCGCCGCCACGCAGTGCATCGACGAGGTTTGCTTCGGCATCGCCACCAAACGACGCCTGATGGACCTTGCGGATGGCCTCCCGGTCTCGATCGTTTTCCCATCGAATCTCGACGGTCACGTTTTTTCTCCGTAAGGCAGCAGCATCAGGCAACCTGAAAAGTAGCGGCTGCACGTTTTGGTTGAACTCGCCCAGCGTTTTGCTCGATGTGCTGATCCCCGCACGAGGGCTCGGCGCGATTCGGAAATGCTGTCGGTCGTTTATTGGCAGAATGGTAACACTTCGCGAGGGTAACAGTACCCCGAGGAAATATTGGCTTGCGAATTCGAGCGGCTGTCACGAAGATCGGATGGATTGTTTGCCACACCATTTCGATGGCTCAACGATGTGCATCGCGGTTGGCGGCCTCGTTCGTCTCCTAACGATCTGGAAACCGGTTATGTCCCCTGTGAGTCTTTCGTCGCCGCCGGGTATGCAGAAACTGGACTCGCGGCCCCCCAATCGTCGCCAGGTGCTGCATGTGGGAGTCGCGGGAGTTGTCGGTGCTCTTTGCCCGACGGGGTCGCTGTTTGGCGCCAAGGACGAGTTCGTGCAGGCAATCGACGCCCACACACATTTCTACGACCCGACCAGGCCGCAGGGAGTCCCCTGGCCGAATGATAAGGACAAGGTGCTCTACCGCCCGGTGCTTCCGGCCGAGTTCCTCAAAATAGCGAGTCCGCATCAAGTCTCTGCGACGATTGTCGTGGAGGCCAGCCCTTGGGTCGAAGACAATCAGTGGCTGCTCGACCTCGCCGCACGCGAGCGATCCATCATGGGAGTGGTTGGCCGGCTCGATCCCGCGCTGGCCGAGTTTCCCGAACTGTTAGGGCGGTTTGCAAAGGATCCGCTGTTCCGCGGCCTTCGCATCGGACATCGCCAGCTCAAAGCAGGGTTGGACGAGCCAACATTTATCAAGAACCTGGGACTGCTGGTGGACGCGGACCGGGAGCTCGACGTCAACGGCGGGCCAGAGATGCTGGTGGATATCGCACGGCTCAGCCGCGCGCTGCCGAAGTTGCGGATTGTGATCAACCATGCCGCCAATGTGCGGATCGACGGCGGGCCACCGCCTGCCAACTGGCGCGATACGCTGCGTGACGCGTCCGCCGGCGCGCACGTTTATTGCAAAGTATCGGCACTGGTCGAAGGGACAGGGCGACGAAACCGCGACGCGCCCACGGACGTGGACTTTTACCGTCCGGTGCTGGATATCCTCTGGAACACGTTCGGTGAAGATCGCCTGATTTACGGCAGCAACTGGCCGGTCAGCGACCGGGCCGCTGCCTATGCCACCGTGTATGGGATCGTGCAATCGTACTTTGCGGCAAAAGGGCGCGGACCGCTGAGGAAGTTTCTGCGAGAGAACGCCATCGCCGCGTACAAGCCCCCTGGCCGCGACAAGCCGCCCGTGGAATGACTTTGCCATTGCTTTATGCGAAGACCGCATAAAGCAACAGCTTTGCCGGAAGGCAAGGCAATGCCCCCCTCGAATATCGATTACGGAGCATCGGTTGGGCTTTGCACCACGGCCATTCCATCGCCGCGTTACACGATGATTTCTTTCACCACGCGGCCGTAGACGTCGGTCAGGCGGAAGTCGCGGCCGGAGTAGCGGTAAGTCAGCCTGGTGTGGTCGAGACCGAGCAAATGCAGGATGGTGGCGTGCAGGTCGTGAACGTGAACTTTGTTTTCAACCGCGGCAATGCCGTGCTCGTCGGTAGCGCCGTAGCTGATGCCCCCTTTCACTCCGCCGCCCACCATGAACATGCTAAAGCCGGTGGAGTTGTGATCGCGGCCATCGGGACGCTGGGCATGCGGAGTGCGGCCAAACTCGCCACCCCAAACGATGAGGGTGTCGTTCAACAGGCCGCGGTGGCGCAGGTCGTTGATCAGCGTGGCGATGGGTTGATCGATGGCCAGCCAGTTTCTCGTCATGCCTGCTTGCAGGTTGCCGTGATGGTCCCAGCCCTGGGTGGCAATTTCAATGAAGCGGACCCCTGCTTCGGCGAACCGCCGGGCCAACAGGCACTGGTAGGCAAAATCGCTCGTGGGTCCGGTAACACCGTAGGCGTCAAGCGTGGCTTGTGATTCGTCGGAAAGGTCCATTATTTTCGGCACGGCGCCTTGCATGCGAAACGCCAGTTCGTACGACTCAATCACCCCCTCCAACTCGGTGTTCACGCCGTCGGCCTCGAGGCGTTTGCGGTTTACCGCCTGCAACAGATCGAGTTGCTTGCGCTGGCCCGCGGCTTCGAGCCGAGGGTTGCGGATGTGGGGGATGGTGGCGTTGACTAGCGGTTGGCCATCGCCGCCGATTCGGGTGCCCTGGTAGGGCGCCGGCAAAAACGCGCTGCCAAAGTTTTGCGCTCCGCCGATGCGGGTTTGCGGCTTTAACGTAATGAACCCAGGTAGCTCGTCGTTTTCGGTTCCCAGGCCGTACAGCACCCAAGCGCCCATGCTCGGCCGAACAAACTGGAAGCTGCCCGTGTGCATCTGCACGCTGGCTTCCGGATGAAGCGGCACGTCGGTGTGCATGCCGTTGAGCACGCAAAGGTCGTCGGCGTGCTTGGACAAGTGCGGCATCAATTCGCTCAGCCACAATCCGCTTTCGCCATGCTGGGCAAACTTGAAAGGGCTTTTCATCAGCTTGCGGCTGCCGGCCTTGTACTGCCCGGTTTCACTGGGAGCCTTGCCGTCATCCTTGGTCAGTTGCGGCTTGTAGTCCAGCGAGTCCACGTGCGAGGGCCCGCCCTGATTGAACATGAAGATCACCCGCTTTGCCTTGGGGGTGAAGTGGGGCAGCTTGGGCGCCAACGGACTGCTCGAGGCTGCCGAGCCGCTCGTTTCGGCCCGTGCCTGTTCGGCACAGAGCCCGGCAAACGCCAAGTAACCAAACCCGGTCGAAGCCGTTTGCAGCAGACGACGGCGGCTAAGTAAAGGCTGATTCATCGGCAATCCTCGCAAGTAGGGCGGGAGTGTTTGTTGTAAGGAAGTTTCCAGGGCGCGAAACAAGCCCGCGTTAGGTCGGCGGCAAGCGTTAGTAGGAGTAGCGGAACTCCGCCGACGAAAAGAGCACTTGGGCTAGCGCCGACCATGCCGCCCTGGCATTCGGCTGGGAGGGATCGAAGTCGCGGACGAATGCCACCGCCTGGTTGCGCTCGCCTTCGGTTGCGGGGCGCGCCAGAATCAAACGGTACACCAGTTCGGCGCGGGCAGCGTCGTCCAGGTCTGTGGCGGCGAGCACGCGATTGGCAAGAATGTCGGAATTCTCGAGTATGAAGGGGCTGTTGAGCATGAACAACGCTTGCGTGGCCACGGTGGTCACATCGCGCTGGCCGACCACCAAATTCGAGTCGGCCGCGTCGAACAGGGCTAGCATTTCGTGGGTCAGGCCGCGTCGCGCTTGCAGGTAGATGCTACGACGGGTGTCGCTGATTTGCCGCTGCCGGCGCGGAACAGTTCGGCCAATCTCGCCATTCTCCGAGGGATCGATTATGGGAATCGGCCGCTCGAGATTCAGCCTGCCCGAGGCCGACATCACCGTGTCGCGAATCACCTCGGCGTCGAGCCGGCGCCGATTCATGCGCCATAGCCACTGGTTTGACGGATCGACCGCGTAGGCCGCGTCTTGATGTTCACTCGACATTTGGTACGCCCGCGAGAGCACCACAGCGCGAATTGTCTGCTTCAACGACCAGTTGTGGTCCATCACATACTGGGCCAAGGCATCGAGCAACTCGGGGTTGCTGGGCGTTTTTCCCAGAGCGCCAAAGTTATCCACTGTTTCCACGATGCCGGTCCCGAACAAATGGAACCAAATGCGGTTGGCCAACACCCGGGCGGTCAAAGGGTTGTCTTTTTGGGTCAGCCATTGAGCCAGCTCGAGTCGCCCGCTGTGCGCGGGATCGATGGTCGGCATGGTGGGGGACTTGAGCACGCTGAGGAAGCCACGCGAGACGACGGGGCCCTTCTCGTCGACTTCGCCGCGAATTCGCAAGGCCACGTCGGTGGGGCTTCCCTCCCGCACGCCGATGGCCAGCACGCTGAAGTCGATGGCTTGCGAAGCGTTGTTGTTCTGCCCGGCTTGCTTGGGGTTTTGCGGGGCCGGGGCAGCGCCGCCAGCCAGGGCCGACTGGAGCTGCGTCCTCTCGGCGTTGAGCTTCCTCACTTCGGCCTGGATTTCGGCAACTTTTTGCGGAGCATCTTTCGCTTTTTTCCGCTGTTCGCGGAGATCGCTCAATTGTTCGTTGATGGCCGCCAACTTGGCCTGAAGCGACTTCCTTTCCGCCGGGCGAATCGCTGCCGGCGGAGCGGCTTGGGCCGTGGCAACTTCGATGGTTTCCTCGCCCTTGGCCGCGGAACCGGTTGGTTCCAGCGGCAGCATCCGCTCCACCACATAATTGTTCGTGCGGATTTTGACCCCGGCCATGGTGTCGGTACTGCGGAAGATGCCGGCCAGGGCGTAATAGTCGGTCTGCGGAATGGGATCGAACTTGTGATCGTGACACCGGGCACAGCTGATCGTGGTGGCCAAGATTGCCCGTCCCACCACGTCGATCTGATCGTCGGCCGTGTCGAGCAAGAACAATTCCTGGTCGCGGCCATTGATGCCCTTGGGCCCAATCGCCAGAAATCCGGTGGCAATCCGGTTGGTATTGCGCTCTTCGACGGTTTCCGCCGGCAGCAAGTCGCCGGCAATCTGCTCCAGAATGAATCGATCGTAAGGTTTGTCGGCGTTCAGCGAGTCGATGACATAGTCGCGATACCGCCACGCCGTGGGGTACGGAATGTTTCGCTCCTTGCCGGTGCTTTCGGCGAATCGGGCCACGTCGAGCCAATGCCGGCCCCAGCGTTCTCCAAACTGCTGGGAGGCGAGCAAGCGGTCGACCACTCGTTCGTACGCCGCGGGCGAGTGGTCGGCCAGAAACGCGTCGATTTCCTCGGGCGTGGGTTGCAGGCCCGTCAGGTCGAGCGAAACCCGACGCAACAACGTAACGGGATCGGCGTCGGCTACCGGTTGAAGACCCTGGGCTTCGAGTGCCGCCAGCACGTAGCGATCGAAGTCGCTCTTGGGCCAGGCGGTGGAGCGCACGGTCGGCGTGGCATGCGCCACGATGGGCTGAAACGCCCAGTGCTGCCGACCCGCAACCAGGTCGATCTGCCGGGTGACGACGTTACCCTCCCGCGGGTCGGGGGCGCCCATCTCCACCCACTTCACAAAGTCGGCAACCACCTCTTTGCCCAGTATCTCCTCCGGAGGCATCTCGAACCCTTCCCGGCGGATAGAACTGATCAGCAAACTCGCCTGCACGTCGCCAGGCACCACGGCAGGGCCCGAATCGCCCCCCTTGCGGATGCCTGCTCTGGTATCGAGGGCTAAGCCCCCCTTCATTTCCTTGGCTTCGCCCGAGTGGCACGAATAACACTGGGCTACCAGCACCGGCCGAATTTTGTTTTCAAAGAACTCGATTCCGGCAGCGGTCGGCTTGGCGTCGCTGGGCGCTTCGGCTGGCGTTTCTGCGGCCGAGCCGGGTACCGTCAGCCCAAATGTTGCTGCCCAAACCGACAAAAATGCGGCAAACGAGCGGAAGGGAAGAGCCATCGAACCCCCTTTTCTTCGCGATTTTCCCACAAGAGCCAGCCGAAAAGCAGCCTTTGGATTGGGTACATGACTCTATTGGATGCGCACGCCCCCCCACTTATTTGCTATTTTCTCCACGGGGCACGCTGGAGGGTCGCCTTGGAACTCGCTGTCAAAAGGCAAGGTCTGGTGGAGTTGGCGAGAAATAAACGGTTTGGGAATTTACCCCGCCGCAAAACGCTTGGATTAAATGGTTCCAAAGAGGTAGCAGTACGAAGCCCGCCCAAGGGTGGAATTGCTTGCTCATCGGGGCAGGGGACCGGCACCGGGTTGGGCCTCAGGTTGCCCGATGGTGGTCGTCGATCCGCCGAACCTCCCTGTGTGCTGGTTCCAACGGGTACCGTTCGATTGCCTGGGACGGTCGAATGCCTTCCGCTTGCTATTGGGTGGTTTTCGCGGGGACCGGCCTGCAGGCTGGTAATTGCCGCAGTCGATCCATACCTGGGCGGCGGCTCAAAGTTCGAATGTTCCGGCCCTGTTTCCACTCAAGCGGCTGACGGCGGAAACGCCGGTGTGATCCTTATATGGGGAGTTTGGGCATGGAGAGTTGCTCTGCGCGTGGCAGAGTTGGGCTTTCCTAATGCATTGGTTCGGAGGTTGCCGCGATGAGCACCTGGTTTGTGTCGCTCCACCCGGCGTGGCAGGCCCTGCTGGCCGGGTTGTTTACTTGGGCGGTGACCGCGATCGGCGCGGCTACGGTCTTCCTGACTCGACAGGTCAATCGCAAGCTGCTGGATGCGATGCTTGGTTTTTCGGGCGGAGTCATGCTGGCGGCGAGTTACTGGTCGTTGTTGGCTCCCGCAATTCAAATTGCGGAGCACGGCCGGCTTCCCGTCTGGTTTCCACCGCTTGCAGGCTTTCTGCTGGGAGGATTGGCGCTGTGGGGATTGGATAAGTTGCTGCCGCACCTGCACGTCGGCTTTCCGATGGCCGAAGCCGAGGGCCCCAAGACTTCGCTGCGCCGCGCGGCGCTGCTCGTTATCGCAATTACATTGCACAACATTCCCGAGGGTCTCGCCGTGGGGGTCGCATTCGGCGGCGTGATCGCCGGTAGCCAGTCCACCAGCCTCGCCGCTGCGATCGCGCTGTCGGTGGGAATTGGCCTGCAGAATTTTCCCGAAGGCATCGCGGTTGCCATGCCGCTTCGCGGGGAAGGCATGAGCCGGTGGAAGTGCTTCTGGTATGGTCAACTCTCCGCGGCGGTAGAACCGATTGCGGCCGTTATCGGCGCGGCGGCGGTGGTGGTGGCCGCGCCGATCTTGCCCTACGCCCTGAGTTTTGCCGCGGGAGCGATGGTTTTTGTCGTGGTAGAAGAACTCATTCCCGAATCGCACCGGCAAGGCAATGTGGACTTGGCGACGGTCAGCTTGATGATCGGTTTTGCCGTGATGATGGTGCTTGATGTGGCACTGGGTTGACGGGGCAGAAACTCACAACGAGCCGGGCGATGCATACCCGTGGGGAAAAGAGCGAAGCGTGTCGTCGAGAGTTGACCGCATTCCGTTTTTCACGTTGGCGAATGACCGCGAGTCGGCGAAAGTCGAAGGCTCCGCAGAACCATTGGCATCGGGCCGGCGCAGCGCAGTCGTTCCATGGCTTGCCGCAGGGCGAGTGTATCTGGGGAAGGAACGGCCGAGAAAGTTACAAAGATTCTCCCCGCGATAGACACGGGGAAGCGCCGCGCTGTAATAATAGCGGTCATTGTGAGCCTGGATTGGTTGCAGGTTCAACCAGTCTGGAGAATGCCGGTTGAGGAGAGCGATTTGATGAAAAGTGATTTCAACAGCAGCCGCCGCGAATTTCTGATGGACACGAGCAAAGTCGCGGCCGCCGTTTCGCTGGCCGCCGTGCTGCCGAGCCGCGTGTTGGGGCGTGACGGGGACGTCGCGCCGAGCGAAAAAATCAACTTGGGCGTGATTGGCATTGGACCGCGCTGTACGTACGACTTGAAGTCGATGCTGCAGTTTGCCGACGTTCGGTGCGTGGCCATCGCCGACGTTCAAGCGAAGCGTCGCGACGCCGGCAAATTGCTGGTCGATGAGCATTACGGCAACAGCGACTGCGTTTTGTATCGGGACTTCCGCGAGTTGCTCGAGCGCAAGGATATCGACGCCGTGTTGATTGCTACCGGCGACCGCTGGCACGCGGCCGCCTCGATCCTGGCTGCCCAGGCAGGCAAGGATGTCTACAGCGAAAAACCGTGTGGCATAACCATTGCAGCATGCCAGGAATTGGCCGACACCATGCATCGCGAAAAGCGGGTGTTCCAGGCTGGAACCCAGCGGCGTAGTGTCCCAAATTTCCAGCAGGCGGTGGCCTTTGCCCACAGCGGCAAACTCGGCAAGCTCCATACCCTGCACGCGTCGGTATACCTGCCGGTGCTCGACAACACGTGGCTGCCCGCGCAACCCACTCCGGCTCGCGATGTCGTCGATTGGAATATGTGGCTTGGCCCCGCCCCCTGGCGTCCATTCAATCAGCAATACGTGGATGGCCGTTGGCGTGGCCAGTGGGATTTCGATTCCGGCGCGAAACTTCTCGATTGGGGGGCGCACACGGTCGATCTGTGCCAATGGGCCAATCAGGCCGACGACACCATGCCGATCGAATACGAACCGACCGAGCAGAACATTATCTGCCGTTACGCCAACGGCGTGAAATTGGTGCTCGACTTCCTGCCGCAACCGTTCGGCGACCGGGCCCCGCATTACATCACGCGGCTGGGCACCTGCCCTGTCCGGTTTATCGGCGATGAGGGTTGGGTGGAAACGGGCGACGAAGGCGAAATCGTCGCCAGTTCTCCGTCGTTGCAGAAAGAATTGCCCGATGCCACCCGGCGGGTGCGCGGCCTGGATGTCACGGCGCATTCGCGAAACTTCTTCGACTGCATCCGCACACGCGAGGCCACGGCCGCTAATCCCGACGTCATGCGGCATTCGCACATTGCTTGTCATGCCGCCGCAATCGCCTGGATTCTGCAACGGAAGCTGAAGTTCGATCCAACCAAAGAGGAGTTTGTTGGCGATGAAGAGGCCAACCTGCTCCGCTTCCGCGCAACCCGCGACTGGGCCGTCTAACGGGGACGAGCACAGGGGAGGCGTTGGGCTCCGTGAGGTTTGCGGTCTGCCTGGAACGTCGCCCGCGACTTGATTTCGGCGGAGCCCTCGCACCCGGGGGACGCGCTATGGAATTCCCGCCAGGAATCGCAGATTTCCCTGCACTGATGGCCGATCCTGATGAAAGTCCGCGGGAATTCGACGTTCTCCAACTTTGTGTGCCATATCTCCTGTTTGGGAAAATGCGATGCCCCGTGCTGGCGCCCCGCTTCCACAGCCGCATGCAATTGATCAACTGTTGGATCTTGGGCTCAAGACGAAACCGGATGAATGGGCATTGGCGTCTGCCACGGCGGAATTGAGTTGGCGAGAACTCGCGGACATCAGCACTCATTTGGCGGGGCAGTACCTGTCACTGGGTTTGAAACCCGGTGATCGCGTCGCGTCGTTGATGCCCAATCGGCCGGCATTGATCGTTCATTACCTGGCGTGCCTAAAAGCCGGCCTGGTGGCGACACCGCTCAACTATCGCTACATGCCGCCCGAAATCGATCATGCCCTGGAAGTCAGCAGAGCGTCGCTGCTGCTGCATCATGCCGAGCGTGACGCGGATCTGGCTGCCAGCAGGCTCGGGAATCGGCTTCCCAAGGGTGTGATTCGTTATGGCGCCGACGACGATGTGGGCCTGCATTACGGGCAGTTGATTGCCTGGCCCCAAGCGGTCGCCTCGCTTCCCGTGCCAGATTTCGATGCGCCGGCGTTCATCTATTTCACCTCAGGCAGCACCGGCAAGCCCAAGGGCGTTATCCACACGCGACGAACCTACGCTTGCATGCTGGCCGCCTGCATTCGAGGAATGGAACTCACCGATACCGACATATTTTTGCCGGGCGCGTCGCTTTCGCATATCGGCGGTTCGCTATTTGGGCTAGCCGCTCTTGCCGCGGGCGGCCAACTGGTTGTGCCACGCTCCAGTGACGGACCCGAGATACTGCCGCTACTGCAACACTATCGCCCCACGGTTTTGTGGATGCTGCCAGCGGCTTTAATCGCGCTGGTTCGCGACCATGGCGTAACTTCGACCGACTTTTCTTCGATTCGAATGTGCATGTCCGGGGGAGATAAAGTTTCCGCGACGCTCGAGCGCGAGTTCACCGCGATGGCCGGCTTTCCGGTCGATGAAAGCTACGGCATGACCGAGACTGGCCTGGTCACCGTCAATCCGCCGTCGGGCGAGAACCGCGTGGGCTCGATTGGCAAACCCTGCCCGGGGTATGAACTATCGCTTCGCGACGACACGGGCGCCGAGGTACCCGTCGGCGCCCCGGGGAGGCTATGGATTCGCTCCCCGGCAAACACCGTTGGCTATTGGGAAAATCCGCAGGCCACGGCGGAGACGATCGTCGACGGATGGCTGGACACCGGCGACGTGATGCAGGTTGACGAAGGCGGTTTTCTGTGGTTTTGCGGCCGCAAGAAGCAGATCATCATTCACGATGGCTCGAACATCTGCCCGCAAGAAATCGAAGAAGCCATGGCGGAGCACCCGGCAGTCGAAGCAGCCGGCGTGATCGGCGTTCATGATCTCATTCACGGAGAAAACGTCAGGGCATATGTGACGCTCAAACGAGGTATGGATCGCCCTCACTGTGCGGAACTCATTCGTTTTGCCCGGCTACGCGTTGGCTACAAAGCACCGGAGGAAATCGTCATTCTCGATGAAATGCCGTTGAATTCCACCGGCAAAGTAGATCGTGCCTCGCTCAAACGCATGGCGGAAGAGCAGTTGTCAGCAACTGCATGCAATGGCAAAGCGTAGCCGCCCGAAACAATTGAGGGTGAGGAGTTTGGTTGCCTGCTTGCCGGTTGAGATCGGGGTGGCCGGCGCCGCCATCCTGGCTCTACGAACGGTAACTTCATGGCGGGTGGGCATGAAGGTTTCGTCTGAAGGTCGGGCAGCGCTCGTGGGTGGCATCGCCCGAAGCTTGTCGGACAGAGGCACGAAGAAGGTGCTCGATGCCGCAATGTGCTGGTCTCCAAATATGCGGCAGGGTTACAATGGTCGAACCACTTCTCGACTCATGTTGCGGGGGCCGCTGTCATGTTGCCTCGATCCCTCGGCTGGTTCTGTCTGTTGTTGGTTCCCGTTGAGGCTTCGGCTCAGGCGCCGGCGGAGGCTCGCGTTGACGCCCATGGTTTCCCACTGCCCGAAGGCGCCATCGTGCGGCTCGGCGATTTGCATTACGCCCAGCGCGGCAACGTCAATGGCATCGTGGTGTCGCCCGACGGAAAGACGGTCGCCACCGCCGGGGTCCCGCACCGCAGGACACCCCGTCACTTTGGAGATTTCGAGGAGCCCGTCCTCTACCTGTGGAACGCCGAGGCTGGCCGGATCATCCACGAGATCCCGCTGGGGGTCGACGGCCGACACGGCCGACCGATCGGTTTCACCAGCGATGGGAAACTCCTGGCGATCTTGAACCCCGACTTCCAGTTTGTGGACGTTGCGACGGGCAAGCAGTTTTGGCCGAATGACCAGCCGGAGCGGCCGGGGTTCGTCAAGCCGCACTTTCTCGACGGCGACCGCTACATGGTAGGGCACAACCATCAAGACGTTGAAGTGTGGGATGTCGGGAAGGGAACCCTGGTGCGGCGCTACAAAAGCACCAAAACGCAAACCTTTCCGGACTGGCTTCGTGTCGAGGAACTGAAGCTCGAAGGGCAACAGATTCGGGTGTCCCTGTCCCCGTCCGGAGCAACGATGGCCTGGTTCGTCCGCACTCCCGTCGGGCAATTAGAATGGCCCTCGCGCGCCGAAGTTCGCGTGTTCGATACCTTGACCGGCGAGCCCAAGGGGGGAATCACCAAACTGCACGGCTATTATGGCAGTGCCGCCCTGCTGGACGAGGGGGAAACCGTGCTGCTCGAAAACACGTTTCTGGGCACCGATCCCCGCGGCACACGAGACATTGGCGGCAACGTGGCCTTCGACGTCAAAACCGCCCAGGAACGATTTCGCCTCCACCATATCGTGGAACGCGAGGAAGGGCACATCGTACCGAGCCGCAATCCGATCGAGGGGTTCCGTCTCGCCGCAGTGGCGCCGGACGGTAAGTCGTTCCATACCTTCGGCACGCGAACTTTTCACGAACGCCGGGACATGGCCACTGGCAAGGTGCTCACCAAGCTCGACAGTTTCGCGAGCGGAACGGAACTCATCTTCAGTTTTGCTGGCGACGGGAAGCGAACTGTCGTCGGCGACTACGCCCGTTGGTATTGGGGCGATCTTGATCTGAAGCCGTTGACGCCCGCGACCGAGGCCCCTCGAATTTTTCCGACGGCGCGATACCTTTCGCCCAGTCAAATTCGCTTTGCGGGCGCCGACGGCACTTTTTACGTTTGGGATCGGCGCGAGCATAAGGTCGTTGAGACGGGCAGTCAGCCACCTTTTCCCAAGCTGCAGCCCGAACCGGCTTCACTCGATTGGTGCCACCCGAAGGGGCGAGATTCTGCGCATCGCTTGCTGGTGTCCAACTACCGGCAGCGGCTCGTTGTCTTCGATCGGGTGCAGGGTCGGACGCTGTGCCAACTGGAAGGCATTCTCGCACCCGGTCTTGATGGAACGAACTGGCCCGTGGTAAGTGCGGACGGCACGTTTACATTGGTGCCGCGGCTTGACGGCAAGGAGTTTGTAGTCCACTCATTCGAGACGCGAACGGGGCGCCGGCTGGCAACGCACCGCACTGACGCCAGCGGTGTCTTCCCGGGCTACTATCCCTTGTTCCCCTACGGCCAGCACACGCGACCGGCCGTCAACTATTACTCCGCGGATGGGTCTGTCTTTGGCTATACGACGCGCGACAGCCGGCTAACGCTCGTCGATACCAAAACGGGCAAGGCGCTCATCACTCTTGGATATTCGACACCACCAGCAGAAATGGCAAGCATCAGCACTCCCACGCCCGCGGCAGTGCAGGGAGCCCTTACTCCGGGAACACCGGCTCGGATCGATCCCGATCCGGTTCCTCCGACGCCTGCCTGGATCCATTATACGACCCACGGCCGGACATTCATCGCTGCGCGAAAGGCCGAGTACGTGGAGGATGCCGGATATGAGTATGTGCTCATCGACCGCGAGAGCGGCGCGGTACTACGGCGGAGGAACCTCCCCGGCGGCAGATACTCGCACGATGGCCGGTTCGTTTTTACCACGCGGAACGTGGACGACGTCTTCGTTTATGAAACTGCGACCGGCACGCTGCGAGGCTCTATTGCGACCGGCGCCGGATACAGTTTCACGCTCTCGATCGCGCCGGACGACAAAACCATGGCGACGGGCTGTGCCGATACGTCGATCCTGGTTTGGGATCTCAACCGTCCCCTCGACGGCGGTCCCGAGTTGCCGCCTGCGAACGTTCCCGGCGCAAAGGTTGCAGACTACTGGCAGCTGCTGGGCGAAGCCGAACGAAAGTCCGCGGAGCCCGCCCTTTGGGCACTGGTGCGCGGTCCCGGGCAGACGCTGGATCTGATGAGGGAATGCCTGCAGCCGGCAGAGAATCCGGAACCAGGACTTTTCGAGGATCCGCACCTGCCGCCCACGTGCCTTCGCGAACTGCGGGCCCTGGAGGTGTTGGAGCGGATCGGCACCGCAGACGCGAAGAGCATTGTTGAAACCGTTGCCGGCGGACATGGCGGCGCCCTGCTCACCCGCGAAGCAAAGCAGGTGCTATCCCGTTGGCCTTAATTGCATGGGCCTGTTCTTCGTGACTTGGGCGTGACGGTGCAATGCCTATCGGCCCCACGGAAACGCCCTTGCGGTATTTGTGTCGCAAGAGGCACACAAGGAACGATTCGCGAGACGTGAGAATACGCGGCCGTTTCCGGCAGAATTTGAAAGCAGATGGCGAACTTCCGGCAGCGTACCCCGTCAACGCATCGCATCCGCCTGGTCGGCTATGTGCCTTGGACTCTACGGAATTGATCTGCGCGACTTTGGCTTCGGTGAGGAGAATCTCGTCTGGCACCATTCGACCGATCTCAACGCCATATATGCCAAGCAATACGCCGGTTCGATCCCTGAGCCGTATTTCTTTTGCGACGCTCCCGCGCATTGGATGGACGCCCCGAACGTCGGCGCTGCTGGTTGTCAGCGAATGGTCATGATGTCGCCATGCAGTTACCAGTTATTTCAGCGTTTACGTGAACAAGACGAAGATGCCGATGTGACCGCCAAACCGGAGGATGCCGCGCGGATCATTCGTATTTTGGAACGCGATTTTGTTCCTGGCCTTTCCGCCCACATCGAAGCCCAGGGTGCCGTGGGCGCAGGTTGGAGGTTCGGCAGCGCGGCGCAGTTGTGTTGGATGGCGGCTACGGCTTGGCACCCGCGGGCGCCGGCTCGTTGCTCGGGGCGAGCAGCGTGACATGCCAGCCGTTGATGACAATGATCCCCGCTCCCTTGGGGAGCACCACGGGCTGGTTGGTCTCATGGCCGCCGCCGAGCATCTGGTGCGCGCCTGTCGGCAAATGCCAGATTGCGAGATGCGTAGGGTTGCTGCCCACGAGCAGTCCGGACTTGGCATCAACCGAACTCTTGCCGACGACTTGCACCGCCACATGGGGATTGGCCCAAAGCCGCGCCCCTTCGCCGGTATGGATATCGTAAATGGCAACGGTCGGCACTTTGCACGCGAGCAGGTCGTCGCTCAAGAAGTCGACGATGTCGGCGCCGGGCAACGTATTGTGGTGTTGGCCGGTCGCCGTTTCGTAGATTCGGATTTGAGATGGCCGATTCTGCTTCCACTGGTAAACGGCGAGCCACTTGCCCGAGGGCGAGACGGCGCGCCCCTTGATTTCGCCCGAGGCAAATTCCCGTACGAATTCGAGCTTGGGCACGCTGAGCAGTTGCAGCTTCTCCTTGGTTTCGACGATCAAGCCTTTGTCGCCCGGCAGCAAGAATATTCTGGCAATGGACTCTTCGCCCAGTTCGGTCGTGGCGACCTGCGCGCCGTCGCGAACGCGGTAGATGGCGATCGTTTGCTCGACTGCCCACGCCACTGTGGCGCCGTCTGGCGAGAGTTGCACCTGGCCTCCGTTCTTGGGGATGTCGATCTCGCGAACGACCTTGCCGGTGCGATAGTTGCGAACAACCAGGGATCGCCGCTCGGCATCGACATAGGCCAGTAGCTCAGCCGGCGAGACGGCGATATTGGATGGCGTGCGCAGCCTGAACGTGCCGTATACAACCCAGGCGGCGGGCGGAAGGCCCGCCTTGGCCGACGCAGCGGGCAATGCCGGCCAATCGTCGAGCGGCGGCAACTCGCTTAGCGGTCCGGTACGCGGCGGAATGGCACCCGGACGCGAGGGACGCCATGTGGGTTCGGGTTGGGCCACTTGCGTGCGTGTGGGCGGCGGGGGACTTGTGCCCTGGGGCGCAATCAAATGGGCCCTGTTCGACGTCAACGCGACCAGGCATGCCGTAGCGGGCAGGAAGGCGCCCCGAAAAGCGGTTTCTCCCGTGGTGAAATCGGTTCGGGTGTTGTCGTTCAGATCCCAGACGGAAATGCGGTTGTCGTATCCGAAGCAGGCCAGCAAACGTCGGCGGGGATCGACAATCGCCGAATTATTCAGCGGTATACGACCACCCCGCATGAGCAGCGGAGCTGTCCGTTCGGTTTCGATGTCGTATATTGCGGCGTCGGGTTGTTCGATCACAACTTGGGTTTCGGTCAGGAACCCTGTCAGGCGGCTGTTTTTGATGCGGGCGATTTCCTTGCCCGTTGCGGTTTCAAGGATGACAACCAGGATTGAGGGCGTCGCGTTGGTCCCTCCCACGGCAACGTATTTACCGCTGGGCGAGACGCCAAACTTCGAGTTGTGGGTGATTTCTGCAGGGTTGTATTTGCGCGTGATCTGCATTTCCGACAGATCCATCAGCGCGACCATCTGAGAATAGAACAGCAAGATGTTTTTGCCGTCGGGCAAGAATTCGATTTTGCGAAGCGTATAGGTGCGGTCGAATGGCGCCGGGGTTTCACGAATGAGGTCGCCCGATTTCGTATCGTGCAAGGAGAATCGGTCCTGGGAAGCGCAGACGAGTAACTTGCCATCGGCAGAGATCGCAAGTTGGCCTTTGGAAAAGTTACGGACCTCGCTGAGCAAGTCGCCGGTACGAGTGTTGTAAACTTGCACCACCCGGCGCGAGAGCGGCACACGGGCCATGACGTTCGCCTCGGAAAAGGCGAGATTCGCGGCGGGGCTGCAGGGGATTTCGCCATACTTGCGCCAGGCTGCGGGCTTTTCGCTCCCTCCTGCCGCCAGAACCGGCAATCCCGGCCAACCATCTTCGGGGCTGGCAAACGAATTGGGTTCCGTGGAAACTTCAACTGTCGCCGAGGGGGGAGTGATTTCCAGTGGAGCCGGACGCTGTACAGGCATGGGAGGTCGCGGCGGGTTGGTTCCCGGCGCTGGCCTGGGCAGAGGCTTGGGAGTGGGATTGGGATTCGGCGCGGGCCGAGTGGGAGGCACGCGGGCCGGCGGACCATCGGCAGGTTGGGGATTGATATCCGCCTGGGCGACCAGCGGCGGATCTGGTAGCGGCACCGGCACGCTTCCTGGTGGAGCGTAAAATTCTACTTTGGTTCCCAGTTGCACAATCAAGCCTTCTGCGCGGGGAAGCCAAGTTGGGCGAGGACGCGGCGAGTCGACGGCAAACGATGCCGACTTGCGCGAATCGACGTGCAGAATGGTGATACTGCTCTCGGGAGTGTTGGTGGCAACCAGTCCCAGCGTTGCATCCACAGTAGACGAAGTACCCAGAGGAATTTGGTCCTTGGCGCTCGTCCATAATCGCTGCGACTCTTGTGCGGCCACGTCGTGGATCATCGGGCTGGGCGTCAAGTAAAGGAGCTTGGATTCCGCGTAAAATCCGGGAAGCAGACTGCCCGGAAATCGCGCGCGAACCTCGCCCGAGGTGGTATCGATAATGCTGACTTCCATGGGCTTGCCCGGTGGAATTTGCGATAGGGCCAGCCATTTGCCGCTGGGCGAGAGAGCCTGGTAGGAAGCTTCGCCCGAAGCGAATTCGCGCACCGTGGTGAGATTGGGAAGCGACAGCAACTGCACGCCTGCGCGGGTTTGGGCAACGAGATGCTTGCTGTCGGGAAGGAACGACGCTGACCTAAAAAAACTGTTCTCCAATTTCAATTGGCCAATCATTTCCCCGCTGCCAATGCGGTACAGATCGAGGGAGCGGCCATGGACGTAGGCCAGCAGCGTACCATCGTCCGACAGACTCAAGCTGCCACTCGAATGAACGTCGGTAATTTCGCGCACGATTTCGCCGGTGCGATAGTCGTGAACCAGAATCGATTGGCGTTCCCGACCGACATAGGCCGCCAGACCGGAAGGCGACACCGCAATTGGCGAAAGCATTTGTCCGCTCAGTGTGCCGTACTTGACCCAGCCAGCGGAAACCTTTTCGCTTCCGGGTACCGCCTCGGGCAAGATAGGCCACGGCTCGACCGGCGGCAGCGAGGGCCGCGGGCGGGGCGTCCGATTTGCAGGTGGTGGTACCTGATCAGGATTTGGCGGAGCGCTTTCGGGGATCGGAGGTTGCGATTGCGAGCCGGCAACTCGAGACGGGTCCGCAACCGGTGGATTGTTTGGTTCGGCCGCAACAGGAATGTAGAAATGCGCGACCTTGTTCTCAATCACGATGGCTGCAGCCCCTCGCGGCAGTACAACGACTCGCCGCTCGTTCGCGTTCGAGGGAATGATGCTTTTCTGGCCGGTTTCAAAACTCCACAACGACACCGACTTGTTGTCATCGGAGTCGACGAGATAACTCACGGAAGCATCGAGCGCCAGGTTGTCCGGCCTGTCAGTTTCATAATGGTCCTTCTGCAATCGACCTCGGAGCGACAAGTTGGTGCCAGCCTTGAAGTCGAATTGCGACATGCGGTTTCCGGAAAAAACCAGCATCGACGTTTCTTCCACAAATCCATACAACTCATCAACGTTACCGGTCAAGCGGATTTCGCCGGTCGTGGCATCATATAAACGATATCCTTGCGGCAGATTTTCGTCTCGAAAACTGGCGGCCAACCAATTGCCGCCAGGCGAGCAATACGCTTGATGGAATTGCCACGTCCCTTGGGCAGCGTACTCGCGCGTCACGTTCAGGTCGGGCACGCTCAACTGCAAAATTCGTTCCGGCAAAACCGCCAGCACGTGTTCACAATCGGGCAAGAACAATAGCTGGCGCGACTCCTCGCCCTCCCAGCGGTGCTGCGCCAATAAGGCGCCGCTGTTGACCGCATACAGGGCAAGCCCCCGAGGATACGACACCGCAAGCAAGCTGCCGTTGGGCGAAAGCTCCAACTGTCGCACTTGGGCGGCGCGAATTTCTTGGACCACTTTTCCCGTGCCCGTATCACGCACCAATATCGATTGCCGATCGGGCTGCAAATAGGCGACCAGACCGACAGCCGCCAGCGAAATATCCGAGGCCGATTCGTGGGGGACCGATCCCAATTTCTCCCACCTTGCGGCGGGTTCGGCCTGGGCTTCCGCGACTGGCAGGACGGGCCAATCGACAATCGCCGGCAGCGGTTTCCCCGTCGCGACCACCTCGGGCACCACACTGACCTTCGCTGGAGGCTCGACAACGGGCATCGGTCTGACGGGCGCGTTGGCGACACCCGCAACGGTCACACGCTCGATCGAATAGAACACCGGTCGCAAGTGGCCGCTCTCGATCAATAGGGAGCGGTCGGGAGAGATGGCTGCGACGTTTTTGACCGGCCATGTATCGAGTTCTACCCCGGCGAGCGCGTCCGCGACGATCAGCCCGTCGTTTGCGCCGATCAGCAGCGTGCGATTATCGGAGAGGAACAGCATCGCTCCATAGGATTGCAGACTCATCGGCATGGATTGCACCACGCGAGCGGTCTTCCAATCGATCACGTGCACGTGCCGATTGGCGTAGTAAACGAACAACGAACCGTCGGGCGACCACGCCATGCGGCCGGCGACTTGATCGCGCTCCACGGGAAGGGGATTGACCGGGACGGAAACCCCGGGTTCGGCATATAGCGAAATTTTGCCAGGCTCGGAGAGCGCTAGCAGGCGACCGTCGGGCGAGATCGCACAGAGGCTGGAACCCGACGTCTTGAAGGAATTGGTGGGTTGCAAGTTCGCGGCGTCCCAAACCATTTTGCTCGATCCCCGCACCGCCACGCGTCGTCCGCGCAACGCGGGAAGAACGCTAAGAGATTCGTCGAAGGCATCCAGCAGGCGACCTTCTCCCTGTTGCCAACCGCGGAGCACGCGGTCTTCGCTGATGGAAAACAGGGTTTGACCGTCGCCGCTATAGGCCAAATTGGTGATGGGCGATCCATGCCCCGGGTAAATATCGACCAATCGTTGTCCGGCGGCATCCCAAATTTGAATGTTTCCATCCGCGTCGCCGGCGGCCAGATGCTTTCCGTCGGGCGAATATGCCACGACATACCGTTGCAAGGGTTGCAGATTCCAGTCGCGCTGAAGTTCCTTGAGCACAAACCGCGCAGACAGCGGTGGTGCCGATTCCCTACTGGCAGGCTGGGCCGGAACCGCAACGGCCGCCGGAGCCGCGATCGCCTCGGCGAATTTGAGTGGCGGCAAGTCCGACACCGGTGCCAAGGCGGGCGGGTCCGCGAGCAGGCGGATCCAGTCGAGCACGTACCCTGAATCGAGATCCCAATTATCGGGAACCCGTTGCCAATGCGGAAAGCGCGCGTGGAGTTTGCCGTAAAAGTACCGTCCCGCCTCGTCGTCTTCTTGGTCCCAAGCCAGCCGCAGGCCCGCGCGCAGCACATCGCGATCCTGAGGGTACCGCTCCGCGAGCAACTTTAGCCCACGCTTAAGGCGGTTCCAGTCCATGCGACACTGGGGAAAGACTTTGGAGGTTTGCACGCCATGCTGCAGCATCATGCCAATGGAGGCGTATGCCAAATCGCCCTCATCGCCACCAATGCGGTCGGCCACCTCGCGGGCGTAGTCCGCCGCGTCTCCCGCGGGGTTTCCGAACCGTGCGGAGCGAGACAAGGCCACAATCGCATGAGCCGAATAGTCGTTGGGCGCGCGCCTGCGCAAACGCTCGAAATGCGGCGCCAATTGTTCAGGCTTCCAGTCCAATCCCAGGCCCACTAGCACGAGTAAATCCCAAGCCAGCAGCGGTCCGTCATCCAAACGAACCAGAGGCATCAATCGATCGCGCGCTTGCTCCAAATACTGTCGATGAAGTCCGCGCTTGGCCTCCTCCCAATCATTGTCGATCTCGTTCGGATCGGCCACGCTATCGGGCCAACCCAACCGCAGCAATTGCATGCTGAGAGCAAGTTGCGCGAACGCTGAACGGGGCTGTTGCCTGGACCAATCGGCCAGCAGTTGGTGACGGTCGGGATCGTCGCTCACGTGCCAAAGGCCCGAGGCAAGGTCGATAATCAGACCTCGCAACATGAGTTGGCCGTCTTGGCCATCGGCCTGGCGCGGCTTTCGCAGCATGTCGTCAATGAGCTGATCCAGTTCGGCAAACCGTCGCTCCGTGAGCAACGTCTCCGCGCGCAACCGAACCGTTGCTTCGTTTGAATGCGGAATCGCCTCGAGCTTGAAGACCGAGATCGAGCCGTCGCTCAAGCCAAAGGCATACATTCGGCCATTGGGGCTAATGGCCGCGGTTCGCACCGCGGCGGGCAAGGGAGGTGTTTGCACCCGCGTGGAATGGCCGGGAAAGTCGGTGGGGGTGAACTCCACGCAGCCTTCGTAGGGATCCATCAGAATCAGGTGGCGATTGTCTCGCGTTAGCGCCGCCTGCCGCGACCAAATGAGATCGGTGCGGGCGCCAACGTACCGGTAGACTTCGCCTTCTTCCGCCGGACGCCGCAAATCTTCGGTGCGGAACAACCGGTATTGCCCACGCGATGAAACCAACGCCACGAAGCGTTCCGACGCCACCGTTCGATGCAAATCCCTCGGGCCTACCAAAACCCGCGTGGAATTCGGCTGCGTCGGTGGAAGGTTCAGCACCCGAGCGATTGCGTTCTTGCTGTTGGGAAAAAACGCAAACTCGCCCGTGGGCGAAAGTCCGGCCTGGTTGATGCGATTGATGGGCCGAGTGGCGTTGATCGTTCCTGGCCCGCCTTGCGCGGGAACGCGGAAATAGCCGTTACTGGCATCGACCGCCATCAGCCATCGGCTATCGTCCGAAATGGCGACTTCTCGGATGGGAGCAGTCAGTTCTTGATGCGTTCGAATGGTTCTGCCAGAAGCCACGTCCCAAACGGTAACCAAACCTGTGCTGTCTCCCAGCAACGCCAGTTTGTTGTCGGGCGAAACGCCAGTCGCCACGAGCGGACCTGTGGCCTGCTTTTCGTAGCGGCTCCATTGCCGTCCGGTTTGCGTGTCCCACGCGCGGGCGTCTCCGTCCAGGCTGCAACTCACCAAATGACTGCCATCGAGCGAAAATGCCATGGCCACGATGGGAGCGGCATGGCCGGTGAGCGTGCTGACGCGCTGGAACGGCGAAGGGGCTACCCCCGGCAATCGTCCCAAGGGCAACGGGCGCCCGCCTTCGCGCAACCCGCCTGGCGTCGCCACGGCCGGCACGCCGACGCGCGGAGACGCCGTGTTTGTCACATCGGGCGGCGCCGATTGCAACCGTACGTAGGCGCGATCGGCCTCGCTGAGTTGATCGAGCGGCACCCGGATTTGGCCGCCCGCATCGCGTTCCAACACCACGTGCTCGCCCCGCACTTCGATCAACTTTGCCGACACGGTGAACATGCCGTTTGCCGAAGTCCAGGTGCGCGACACGGCCTGCCAAGCCTGGGCCGAGCCGGGCATGAAGGCCGCCGCCAATGCGCACGACAACAGGAGCAATTCTCGTAGGATCACTTTCCGCAAAATGTTTTCGCTGGCGCGCCATTGCCATGCGCAACGAACGATAAACCGACATGCCGCTACGCGCGAGCGATCGTGGACCATAATCCACCCCTGGATATGATGTGAAACAAGAATTGACGGATTGCCTTGAGGACCGGCACGCCGGAGCATGCCAAACAACCTCATGTTTCAACCCGCGCTCCCCTTGAAGCGAGAACGCAAACTTTCCGCGATTTTACAGTGGTCTGTGGCTGTTGCAACACGCTTCCCCCGAGGCGAACCCATTCACAGCCGCGCGAAACCGGCACGACGCCGGGGACAAGGAATGAATACGCTCCTGGTTCAACCGCTTTCGCAGAGTTTGGGTGCGATAGTTTCTTCCTCGTTGTCATCTGTGCAAGCTTCAGGGAAGTTTTCGAGATCGACGAGCGATTGCGGTTAACCCGCATTAAGAAAAGAGGGAGGCAAATTACCTCGCGGCGCTGCACTTCGTCGCCGCCTACTGCACGTTTCGTCAAGTGAAGGCTTTCGGATAGGCTCGAAGCAATAGATCTTCGAATCTTGGCGAGATGGCGCATTCTGGGCTCTGCCGCTTGCAAGTTTTCATCATGTTTGCAAACCGCTTCTCGCTCCAGAGCCGCGCCGCTCCCCAGTTTGGCGGACCGCCCCCCGTGGCAAGATCCTCGCCGCCCCGTGAATCCTTACAACCCGCACAGGTCGCACTTGGTCCAAACACCTGTTTGCTGTTGGTCGCATGGTCTGCCGCAAACTATTCTTAGGCAGTTTTCGTGACCGGCGAACATGGCCTTTGGCATTCGATCTCCCTGGTTGCATGTTGCCCATTTTCAACATCAGGAACCGTTCCATGCTTAACAACCCTCGCAACCGCTTTCTCACCTTGATCGTTTTGAATGTTGGCTTCTGGTGCGTGCTAGGATTTCAACAGCGTACTCGCGGACAAGCCGAGCCGCCCAAGTTGCCGTTCGCCAACGCCGTCGAACAGCGATTTGAAACCATCAACGAACTGAAAGAAATTAAGGCGTTGCTGAAGGAGCAGAACGAACTGCTTAGCTCAGGCAAGTTGCAAGTCATTGTGAAGAGTCTGTGATTGCCGCCCTTGGAACTAGACGATCGCAAACAGTGAATGGCAGGCCAGCGAACTCGCATGAATGAAACACGGCGCGCACTCACGCTGATCGAGCTGTTGATTGTGCTGTCGCTGTTGGGAATTATGGCCGCGATGGCGATTCCCAACGCGCAGCCCGCAACCAGCGAGCAGGTGCGTTCCGCGGCCGAAGTGATTGCGGCCGACCTAAGCTATGCGCGAAACCTCGCGGTGATCGGCAACAGCCGTTATCGCGTAACGTTCGATCTGGCTCAGCAGCGATATATCCTGGAACACGCGGGGACCAATCCTGGTTTGCACCAATTGCCCGGCGATGGATTCGGTTCGATGTCGGATCCGCCCCTCCAGCGAATCGCGCGTCTGGACCGATTGCCGATATTTGGTCCGCCTGTCCGCCTGGTAAAGGCCACGGACAATGGCGGAGCGGAGGTGTCGCACGTGGAGTTTGGGCCTCTGGGAGCGACTACGGCGGCCGTGGAGACAACGGTGTGGTTGTCTGCCGGACAGGGAAGCGGCCAGCGATGGATTTGCCTGCGGATTGATCCCCATACAGGCCTGGCGCGCGTAAGCAACGTACAGTCGAGTGGACCTTGAATGAAAGAATGAACAGCCCTCATTTCCGGTAAGGGAAATGACGGTTGTGCGGGTAACTTCCTCCACCGCAGGCCTGCCTCCACGACTTGCGGGCAGGGGGTGTTCGCCCTCGAACGTGCGGGCCGCCCGGATCAGAAACACAGGCGCATTGCCATGGTCAGTTGGATTGGACAACCCCGATATGGTCCCATCGCTGTCGACTGGGGTCGCAATTCGCTGAAATTGCTGCAGTTGACGGCCGATCATAGCGGCGTGTTGGCCGCGGCGCGATGTCCTTTCGCTGGCGACGATGAAGATGATCCCCTGCGGCGCGATGCCCTGGCTGCTCAAACCCTCAAACAAGCTCTGGAAACGCATGGTTTTCGCGGGCGACGGGCGGTCATCTGTCTCGGTGCCCGCGAATTGTTTGTGCAAAACGTGCGGGTGACCAGGGGCGAAGAGCCGCTGGGGGTGCAGGTTCGACAAGAAGCTGGTGGACGCCTGCCCTTTGATCTGGCCGAAGCCGAGATGCGGTATCTCGAAGCGGGAGACGTTCGCCAAGGCGAGCGCACCAAACGCGAAGTGATTGTGATGGCCTGCCGCCGGGCGGCCCTTGATCGTTCGCTCGCGGTGATTGAACAGGCCGGACTGAGACCGGTGGCCGTCGACGCGGAGCCGTTGTCGCTCATTCGCTGCTACCATCACGTCTTTCGCCGAGAGGAGGATCGGCAGGCGGGCATGCTGCTGGTGCATTTGGGCGCCTCCAACACCGCCGTGGTAATCAGCCAGGGTGATCGAGTGCTGTTCATCAAATACATCGAAGTGGGAGGACGCCACTTCGACGAATCGGTCGCTCGCCTGCTCAAGTTGAAACCTGCCGACGCAGCTTTGCTGCGACGAAACAATGGCGAGCGACGGAGCGACCGGCAAGACCAAGAAATTGCGCGGACCGTGAACGATGCCATCCGGCCTGCCCTCGATCGGCTAATCAACGAGATCTCGCTGTGCTTACGCTACTACAGTGTTACTTTTCGCGGCCATGCCATCTCGCGGCTGGTGCTGGGAGGTGGCGAGGCCAGTCCTTATTTGTGCGAAGCCTTCGGGCACCGTCTGGATCTGCCTGCTGAACTGGGAGAACCGCTTCGCGGCTGCGACGTGCAACTGCTGCCGGGGCGCCCGCCGCAGTGGGACGTCGCGGCTGGTTTGGCGCTGCGGCCGTGGACATCGTAACGCTCGACAACGCGGTCCGTGCGATTTTCGCGACCAGCAATTTGCGCCGAACCAATGTTGCGAGTTTCAGCCCCTTCTTTTTTGAGAATCGAATAACGCCGTGACAACTTGGGACCAAATCGATTTCTTGCCGCCGCGTTATCGCGAGCAGCATGCCAAACGCCGAAACATGGTCGGGCGACTGCTGGTGCTCGCGGCGTACGTGGGCCTGCTCGCGGCCGGAAGCGTGGTGCAGCGTGCTCGCCGCGCCGAAGCGGCAGCGCAGCTTGCTCGCGCCCAGCATGAAGTCCTGGCCGCCCAAGCACTTTCACAGGAACTGGCCGCCTGGCAACAACGATTGCTTGCCGAGCGCGCGTGCGCAGAGTTGATCACCTACCTCGAGCACCCCTGGCCGCGTACTCAATTGTTGGCTGCCATTCTCCCTCAACTGCCCGAATCCATCCACTTGAGCGAGTTGCGAGTGTTCGTGTCCGCGGAAAGCCAGCGCGGCGGAGCCTTCTGGCAACAAGCATCGCTCGGGGGCAAAGCCGAGAAGGATCCGCCCCCGGAACCCGCAGGTGTCGACCTGGCCCGGTTGCGAACCGAACGCGATGCGGCGGCCACTTACATCCATCTGAGTGGAATTGCCCAGGAGCAAGGGACCCTGCATTCATTCCTGCATCAATTATCGCGAGATGAATTGTTCGCCGCCTTGGAGTTGATTTCGATTGAATCATTGCGGTCGGGTGCCGAGTTCCAAGGATGGGAATTCCAGGCGAGGATCAAACTCAAGCCGGGATACGGCCAAACCGGAGGCCCCCAGGGCCAAGCCGAAGTCGCATTGAAGAACCAGTCCTCGGGTCCCCCGGTGATTTCGCCGCCGCCTGCGGTTCCGTACCCGAGCAGGAGCGCCGAGCTTCGTTAAGGCGATCCTTCAAGCGTCCCCGACTCCGATGTCCAGTATGTCCTGATTCGATTTTTTTCCAGGCCCGTCATGACGTCACCTGCCGCCACCCAGCGAGCGACTACCCGCGATGGCAATGTGCTATTGCTTGTGGGATTGGCGGCCGGCACTGCGGCCTTCCTGGGGTTGTTGTATTGGCCCGTGGAACGTGAAATCTCCGAACTGCGCCACGAGTTGCAGCACCAACAGCAGTTGATGGAGGAAGCTTTGTTGCTGCCGGCCCAAGTCGGCAGGGTGAAGGACGACGCCCTGCGCACCGCTTCGTTTGTGGCCCATTGGCGCAGCATGTCGGGCCATCAACCAGCGCAACTGTATGGCGCCATTTCGCAAGCCATTGCCGCCCATGGAGTCACTACCACCCAATTCCAGCCCGACCCTTTCATCGATCGCAACTATCTACGCGAGGTGACCGTGCGCGTGTCGTGTCGCGGCACACTGCACCAATTGTTCGCATCGCTGCGCGCGTTGGAAGCACTGCCGTGGACCTTGTGGGTGGAAGAACTTCGCCTCACGCGCGATCGGGAAAACCCGGCAAACCTTGTCTGTGAGATGAAGTTGGGGGTTTTTACCGAAAAGTCTGCTTATTCGGATTAGGTCGGGTGGCCCCAGCGTCCGATAACTACGGAGCCGGAAGATTCACGATGTCTGGCAAACTTTCACAACGCTTGCTCACCGAGATGCGACGCTCGCCCAAGAAGGCTGCCTTGCTGGCGCTGCTGGCAATTGTGGCCTTGTGCTATTGGGCGCCTCTCGTCTCGCGATTCGTCAATAAATCAACCAAGACCAATTCAACCGCGGCTCGACCGCAAGGGCTGGACTTGACCGCCGCCGTATCCATTCCACAGCCACCCGTTGCGGCGCCTCCGGCCATGGCGCCCGCTCCCCCCAAGGAGTCCCGGCCAACGTGGCAACAGGTGCTGGCATGGATCGAGCGAGATCCTCGCAAGCTATCGGCTGCAGGATTGCCGGTTGTGCGAAATCCGTTTCAGCCGGTGTTGCCGGAAGAGTCGCCGCTCGATACGCCACAGGACGAGGCCGCATCGATGGGCGCGATGATCGCCACGGCGCCAGCCCTTCCCGAGAAAGTACAGGTGCCACTGACGGCCATCATGATCGGCGCCACACGCAAGACGGCATTGATCGGGGGACGTCCGTATCAGATGGGCGAGACGTTTACCCAGACGGGCACGGACTACTTACTCGAATCGGTCGATCGCGACCGGGTTGTCGTCCGGCGGCTCGCCGACGGAAAACGATTTGAGCAACCACTGCCCCGCGCAAGCAGCGCCGTTCAATTGGAAATTCGCCGCTTGCGGCCCTAACCGCAAAGCAACCAAGCCAGCCACCAGGGCCTAAAACAGAAATCGCCAGAATTCACGGAAGATTCATGGCTCGTCTCGCACCCATACTCCTGTTATTCGTTTGCTGCTGTGGTGGCGCTGCGCTGGCCATCCACGTGGCATGCGCGTTGGAGGAAGGGAGTCAAGCTGCTTTGCCGGTGGACAACCTGCCTGCGCCGCCTGCGGCTACGGCAGACGGTTTGCCTTCGCACGGCTGCCGCCACCAGCATGATCTGAAGACCTCGGCTGATCTGCAGAACTGCGAACTTCACGTGGTGGCAAGGACGTTGCCGCCTGACGAACCTTGCCGATCGCCCGATGTCTCTGCCTTGGTGGTCGATCCGGACATTACTCCGGCAGCGGCACGTTGCAACTCCGAAACCACGGGTCGCAGGTCGAAGTCGGGCGCGGTCGTTCAACCGGCAGGAAACGATTTCGAAAGCAGCGCGGCGAATGGCGGCCCAAGCCGGCGTCCCCTGCAAAGTGCTACGCTGGCGGAGCCCGAACGGTTTCCTTTGACGTCGATCGACCTGCCCGAACGAAGGGGTGGATTGCACCCGTTGCCCGAGCCCGAGGAATTGAATTCCCAGGAAAATCCCTCGACCGATCGGAACATCGATCGTGTCCAGTCGTTGCCGCAAGATCCGCAGGTTCGGCTGACATTGCATCGCGAATCGCAATCCGCTGCGGATGCTCCTGGGCATAATCCGCATTTGTTGGCGAGCGCGAACATGGCTCAGGTCCTCGAGCCGCTGCCACCGGTGCAACGCGAACAATACGATAGCGCGCCGCCGGCGGGGCCAAATCCAATCGACGGCGCTGCAGCGCCGCCAGGTCTTGCATCACCGGTTTTGCCGCCGTCTGTTCTTCCGCCCTCGTTGCCAGCCGAGAGCCTGCGGATGCGCCGCTCAGACGACCCTGCGAAAGCATCGCCCGCGGCGCCTGTCATTGGCCACGACGAACGGGTCGACATTTACGCGCGAAACGAAGACTTGCGCGACGTGCTCACCATGCTGGGCGAACAGGCTGGAGTCAATATCGTGGCCACTCGCAGCGTGGTGGGGCAAGTTTCGGTGGCTCTCAACCAGGTCACCGTGGACACAGCGTTGCAAGCCATTCTGCGATCCACCGGCTACATCTCGCAGCGCGACGAGAACTTCATTTACGTGGGCACGCCGGCCGATTTTCTCGAGATCGAACAGGCCCACGACGCCATCGCGACCCGCATTTTTCGCCCCAATTACATTTCCGCCGCCGAACTTAAGGTGTTGATCACTCCACTGCTCACGCCCACCATCGGTCGCATCAGCGTCAGCACGCCTGCCAAGATCGGCATTGCCCCCAATGACAATGAGGCGGGTGGCGACAATCTGGCTGAAGGCGATGCTCTGTTGATTCAAGACCGGGTGACGGTGCTGGCGGAGATCGAACAGGTGGTTCGCGAGCTTGATCGGCGGCCCATGCAAGTGGCGATCGAAGCCATGATTCTGAGCGTCTTGCTCGATGACAAGCACGAGTGCGGCGTCGACTTCGATTTTCTCCGCAATTCGGGCACCATTCGGCTCGGCTGGGGCGCTTCGCTGGCCAGTCTCGATGGAGTAAGCAGCGAGAGCGGCGGATTGAAGTTCGCATTTCTCGACAGCCATATGGGTTCGTTTATCAAAGCCCTCGAAACGATCGGCGATACCAGCGTGATCGCTTCTCCCCGCGTGCTGGTGCTCAACAAGCAGCGCGCGGAGATTCTGATTGGCGGCCAATTGGGATACGTCAACACCACCGTGACCGAGACGACCGCCACCCAGAGCGTTGAGTTCCTGGAGGTTGGCACGCAGTTGCGTTTACGCCCGTTCATCTCTCCCGACGGCCTCATCCGCATGGAAGTTCACCCCGAACTGTCCACGGGGCGCGTCCGCGTCGAGGAAGGTTTTACGCTACCCGACAAGGAAGTCACCAAGGTGACTTCAAACGTGATGGTTCGCGACGGCTGCACGGTGATCATTGGCGGCCTGATGCGGGAGGATCTCAAGTCCGAAACCAAACAGGTTCCGCTGCTGGGCAGTTTGCCGCTATTTGGCAAACTGTTTCGGACTACCGCCGAGGAGACGCAGCGACGAGAAATTGTCGTGCTGCTCACGCCCCGCATTGTTTACGAGCCAGAAGTGAACATCGAAGGCGACCAGGCCGCATGCGAGTTTCATCGACGGCACGAAACCAAGGCCGATCACATGAGCCACTTCAGCCGCAATTTCCTCGGCGAGAAATACTACCGCCTGGCCCGCCAGGCCTGGCAGCAGGGCGACCGCGAACGAGCTTGGCGGTACATCCAGCTTTCTATCAGCATCAATCCCAGCGATCGCGCAGCCATTGAACTGCGGGCCAACATGGCCGCCGGAGCGTCGGCCGACGGCGGCATGCAGGGAGCGATGGGCATGCCTGCCGAAGTGATCGCTCCGGAAGATGTTCCCTCCGGCGCCGCAACGCACCCGTTAGATCAACAACAGGTGCCGTCGTGGCTGCTTAATGATTTGATCGACCAACATCGGCCAGTAACGATGCCGCATCCACGAGATCCTGGAGTGCCGGGCTATAGCCGGCCCATCATGCGACCAGGGAGAGAACCATGAATCGACTGACAACTATCTTGTTTCGCGGATTGCCGCTGTTTGCGCTGTCGTGCGGCTGCGCGGCCCCCGCCTGGAATTCGACCGCTGCCCGACGGGGTGAAAGCGCCAGCGTGAATACCTCGGCGCAAGTAGCAGCCATGGGAGGCAAAGGCGCGATCAAGCCGGCGCAGGCCAACGGCCTCAAGGCGTTTGCCCTGGCCAATCGCCCTGCCGACGCTGGTTCGTCGCGGCGAGGGCAACATCCGGCCGACCAGCCCATGAGCGAGTCGCAAGTGGATCTCGCGCGGCAACATGCGGTGTCGGCTGCCGCCACGAGGTTGGCCGATGGTACGGCTAAACCTCGAGGCTCGTCGCCTTCCGACCTGGAACGCATGCGTCGCCAACTCGTGCATGACGCGGTCAACGAAAAGGGCGATGGCGATGCGGTTCGGGCAGAGGCCCGCTACCAGGCCGCGCTGGCTTGCTGGCAGCAGGGCGATGCCGGCGCCACGCGAGTCCACCTCGATCAAGCACTCGCTGGCGATCCCGGGCATCGCGAGGCGAACTTGCTGTGGGCGGAATGGTGCCTGCTGCAAGAACTTCCCGATCACGCCATCGAAAACATTACCCACCTGTGCCGCGCAAACCCTGAAGATGCCCGCGCCTGCCACACCCTGGGCATGCTGCTCGCCGCAACCGGACGCGTCGAAGAAGCCGTGGCCATGTATCAACAAGCAGCGCAATTGCAACCCGACGACGCGCTGTATCAGTTCACCCTTGACGCATCGATGGACGGCGAGGCCTACGTTTCCAACGAGCGCTATGTTAGCGACGACGCAGTGTCGCTGAACCGAACTACGGTGACCGGCGCCGGCAACCGAGAATCGGACGACGCCCCGGCGAATACCGATTCGCCCGAAACGCCCGGTCGGCTTGCGCAACCGTACTTTGGACAGGATTTGGAATCGGTTAGCATGCCGTTGGCAGCTCAGAAAGCGGCGGAGGCTTCGGTTGTCCAGACCTCGGCCAACATGGCGATGGAAGTTGCCCAAGGGTCCGGCGAAGGCCGCCTGGACTCGTCATCGGTGGATGAACCAAGGCGCTTCGAGCCAGCGGCAAACTCAAATTCAGGTTTGCACGACGAACTGCAGTTGTTCCAGGAGATCGCTTCGGGGCGTTCGCCGACAATTCACGGGGCAACCGCAGCCGCTAAACGTTCTGCCACGGAACGCCACTGCAGCGTGTGCACGGCCCCGCGTAGCACCTCGGCCGAGGCTGTTGCCTCGAAAACGGGAGCGGGCAGATCGGTGGTAATCGAAATTCCGCCGCCGGCTCCTCAGGCCAAACCAGATGCTCCGCACCAAGCCGGCTCGCCGGAAGTACTGCCAGAAGTTGATGTGCCGCGACACAATCAGCGATTGCGATTGCAACTGGGTGCGAGCGAAGCGTCGCAACCAAAACAGGCGTCGGAACACCCGAGCGTGGAGCGCAATTTCAGCGCGGAACTCGCAGTTGTAGCCAGGCACGATGAGCAGGCTCGTCCCGCGTACGAAGATTTCTTAAGTCAGGCCGTAGCGGCCTTCGACCAGGGTTTGGCCTCCCCAGGAGCCGAACTCCTGCGCAAGGCGGCCGCGGCAACCGCAAACGCCGAGCAACGCGAGCTTGCCGAAATCGAAGTCGCCGTGGAAGCTTTAAATCGAGGCCAATCGGCGCTGGCCATCGATCTGCTGGAACCCGCCACACGGCGCACAACCGTTACGGCCCGCGTATTCCGAACGTTGGGCACTGCGTATTACCGCATGGGGGACTATGCAGCCGCGCAGGAAACTCTGGAGCAGGCAGTTTCTTTGGACAGCACGTCTGCCTTGTCCTACTTTTTATTGGGTTCCACACTCAACAAACTTGGGAAGCAGCGCGAGGCCGCTACGCATTTGCAGCGAGCCGCTCAACTCGATCCAAGGTTTGCAGAGCGACGCTAGTTTGCCAACTGGGATGTCCACGGCAGGCCCGCAACGTTCGCGTAAACCGCTGGCACGCGAGTAATGACGGACGTTCAGGGTGAGCAGCCTGGCAGCGGCTTCTGAATCGAATCCAAGCCCACGGACCCATGCCCGCAAGGGGATCGCACTCGCTCCAGCAACGGCTGGCACAAAACTTAGCGAAACGCGTCCCCCCCGTGCGACAGGTATGGAACCGCTGGCCGATTCGGCAGCCGTAAACGTGACATGAAAGCGTGCCGACTTCAATTCTGGCTGTGCGGTGTCTCGCTGGCGATTAGCCTGGCGACCGCAGTCTGCTGGTTTACCATTACCTGGCAGAATTATCCGTCGCCGTTGTTCGCGACTGGTCTTTTTCTCTGCTGGACGTTGCTGTCCTGGGTTGCGGCCGCTGCCGTTCTCACCCGCTGGCTTAAGCAATGGTCGCAAGGGGTACAGGCGCAAACGGGGCTGCTGGCGCGGCCGCTGGTTGACTTTCAATACGATTCCGCGCCCGTTTCGCCGCTCCCTCCCACCCATGTGATGGGCGAGTTGACCCAGCAACTGTCCGCGCGTTTGCACGACATCGCCCTGCGACTGCGCGAGTCGGAAGACGCTCGGGCCGCACTCGAAGTTCAAATTTGCTGCCAATCGGCGGAAAAAGAACGCACGTCCACCGTGCTGGCCAGCCTGCACGAACCCGTCCTGGTGGTCGACGAATACGGCGAACTGCTGCAGGCCAATCCCAGTGCCGAACGATTATTCAACTTCAACGCGGAGCAATCCTACCGCCGGGCTCTTTCCACCATCACCCAGAGTGAGCAATTGCTGGAATTGCTTTCTGAAACCCAGCGTCGAAAACAACACACGTCGCGGCTGGAAGAAATTGAATTGGAAGACGCCGCGGGCCGCCGCCGCTGGCACGAAGTTACCGCTTCCAGCTTTGCTTCGCCTGCCGGTCGCGAACTCGGCCAAGGACCCCAGGGAGGAATGCATTCGGGTTCGCGACCTACCCAGGGCGCCGTCGTAATTTTGCGCGACATTACCGATCAAAAGGCGGCTCAACAGCGGTATGCCGAATTTGTGTCGGCGGTCAGCCACGAAATGAAGACCCCGTTGACCAGCATCAAAGCCTATGTCGAACTGCTCGTGGATGGCGATGCCGAAGACGAACAGACCCGCGAGGAATTCTTGGGCGTGATCAACAGTCAGGCCGACCGATTGCATCGGCTGATCGACAATATACTCAATCTAGCGCGGATTGAATCAGGCGTACTCGAAGTCAACAAACAACAACAGCCGCTCAACCCCGTGCTGCAACAGGCATACGACACGGTCAAGCCGGCCGCCGACGCCAGGCAAATCAAGTTGGTATCGGCCTTCAGCCCGCTCTACTTGCCGGTTCTGATCGACCACGACCAGATGCTGCAAGCCGCAATCAACCTGTTGTCCAACGCCGTCAAGTACACGCCCCAGGGGGGCACGGTCACCTTGCGCAGTCGCGGCTGCGATTCCCAGGTGCTCTTCGAAGTGGAAGACACCGGAGTGGGGCTTTCTGCTGAAGATTGCCAAAGGGTATTCGATCGTTTCTATCGGGTGAAAAAGGACCGCCAAATGGCCGCGGGAACGGGGCTGGGATTGCCGCTCGTCAAAACCATTGTCGAAGACATGCACGGCGGGAAGATCTCTTTGCGTAGCGTGCCGGGCGAAGGATCCACCTTCACCGTGATGCTACCGACCGCAACGCAATTGACATAACGCACCTCGCGTCACTACCGAAAACCTATTCCACGGGAGTCCGGCTTCGATGACCCACCACATTCTGCTCTGCGACGATGAACTGCACATCTTGCGAGCCGTAGAATTGAAGCTCAAACGAGCGGGCTTTTCGGTCCATTGTGCCGGAGACGGAGCGCAGGGCTGGGAAGCCTACCAGGCGCAACAACCCGACATGCTGATCACCGACCTGCAGATGCCGGTGATGAATGGCTTTGAGCTGATCGAACGCATTCGGAGCATGAACGAGGAGAAGCCGCCGATTCCGATTCTGATGCTCACCGCCAAGGGATATGAAATGACCTGCCGAGAGTTGGCGGAACGTTGGGGAATCAACGCCATTTTGGCAAAACCATTCAGTCCCCGCGAGATTGTGGAGATTGTCCAAAACTCTTTGCTGGCGAGCAAGGCATGAAACTTCCACTCGAGGTATTCGGCGACACCGCGGTGGTGCATACGCCCGAAGAATTCACGGGGGAACAGTCCGATGGCTTCCTGGCGTTTATGACCACCGTGACTCAGGATCGCATCGTGCTCGATCTGGACAACACCGAAAACTTCGACAGCGCCGGGCTGACCGCAATATGCGATCTGGCCGATCGCGCCCGGGCCTCCGGCGGCGACGTGAAGTTTGCGACCAACAATGCTTTGAATCGCAAGATCCTGGAAATCACGCGGTTGGATCAACAGTTTGAAGTCTTCGATAGCGTCGTCGATGCCGTGAAGAGTTTTCGATAGGAACGACCATGTTCGGAAATTCCACGCCGCATCGCCTGGGCAGCCACCTCATCGAGCGAGGATACATCTCGTCCGAGGATTTGGAGCATGCGCTGGTGGCTCAGCGCAACGGATCGGGCGCCAATCGCCTGCTAGGCGAGATTCTGGTCGATCTGCAACTGTGCACCGAAGAGCAAGTGGTGGAGTGCCTGGCCGCCGATTACGGCGTGCCGTTCGCCAAGCTCGACACTCGTATCGGCGATCCCCGCATCGTCGACGTGCTGCCGCGAGAGTACATCGAAAACAATCAGATCATTCCGCTCTATATCATTCGCGATGCTCTAACCATTGCGGTCGCCGAACCATCAAACCTGTTTCTTATTGACGAGATTGCCAGTCTCACGGGAATGCGTGTGCAGATTGTCGCCGCGACCGCCAAAGACATTCGGCGGATGCTGACCAATCTGCCCGACTCCAAGGTGTTTGTCATTGACGACATCATCGAGGATTCGGACACCGCCGAAGTCACTCTGATTGAAGACGCGATCGAGGATATTGGCGACGTGGAAGAGATTGCCGGCCAGTCGCCGGTGATTCGCCTGGTGAACTATATGATTTACACTGGCGTGAAGGAGGGCGCCAGCGACATTCATATCGAACCGGCGGAACGCAGCCTGCGGGTTCGGAATCGCATTGATGGTCGGCTTCATAAATCGTTGGACGTGCCCAAACATTTGACCAACGCCGTGACCAGCCGCATCAAGATCATGGCGGCGATGGACATTAGCGAACGGCGATTGCCGCAAGACGGCAGAATCCACGTGATGCTCGATGGGCGCAAGATCGACCTCCGCGTGAGCACGTTTCCCACCAGCCTCGGGGAAAAAACGGTATTGCGGGTGCTCGACACGCGCAGCGTCTCGCTCAACCTGGAAGAACTGGGATTCTCCGAAGACATCTTGCACCGCCTGCGCGAAAAAATCGATGCGCCCAACGGCATTGTTCTGGTGACCGGACCTACCGGCAGCGGCAAATCGACCACGTTGTACGCGGCCTTGAACTCCGTGAGTTCGATGGAAAACAACGTGTGCACGGTCGAGGATCCGATTGAATACCATCTGCCGTTGATCAATCAGTTTCAGGTTCAGGAGAAGGTTGGGCTCACTTTCTCCAAGGCGCTGCGCACGCTGTTGCGGCAAGACCCCGACGTGATCATGGTGGGTGAAGTTCGCGACGAAGAAACCGCTCGCACCGCCATTCAAGCCGCGCTCACGGGGCACCTCGTGCTCAGTACCTTGCACACCAACGATGCCTGTTCCGCGGTTACGCGTCTGATCAACATGGGCGTGGAACCGTATCTGATTGCCGCGGCGCTGAACATGGTCCTGGCGCAGCGGTTGGTCCGCCGCATTTGCGCCAAGTGCCGGCAACCTTACGAGCCACCGCGCAATCTGCGCAAGGCGATCGAACGAATGGGATTCGAGGTCAACGAGTTTTATAAAGGCGCCGGTTGCCGTCACTGTCGCAATACCGGGTATCGCGGCCGAATTGGCATACACGAACTGGTCACGTTCGATGACGATGAGATGCGCGACGCCATCACCTCCGGGGCAACGGTGTCCAAAATTCGTGAACTTGCCCGAGAACGGGAAATGCCGCCCCTGAGCCATGATGGATTTCGCAAAGTTCGCGAAGGCATCACCACCATTGAGGAAGTGTTGCACGCGTGCGGTGAAGCGTAGAAGGGTTAAGCAGCACCGGCAATTCGCCGCATGTCCAGCCGCCGAAAACCGTTGGAATGCCAGATTGGTAAGGCGCTGCAAATTATCAACAACCAGATCGCGAATTTGAACACGCGGCAGAGCCGCGAACCAGCAAATGGTCGACGACGCCTTTGCGGTATGCAGAGAGCCTCGCCGGCAACCCACCAAGAGCAGCAATCCGATGCGCACCGCCTGGCAACACGAAGATTCCGCTCCCCTGCCACGTTCGGCGCCAGGGGGATTGCTGGAGCAGTCGCGAGACTGGGGTGACGACGCACATGCCGGCGATACTGCCTCCGGCGCGGCAACCGAGGAACTTTCACTGTTCAAACGGCCGGTCCGCCGCACCGATATCATCTTCTTCACCACCCAATTGGCCGTGATGGCCGACACTGGCATTGCGCTTTCCACTGCGCTGGGCGGACTCATTTCTCAAGAGCCAAACCCCACCTTTCGCGACATCCTGCAAGACTTGCGAAGTTCGGTGGAGTCGGGTCAAGATTTTTCACAGGCGCTGGCCAAATATCCCAAGCTGTTCGACAAAACCTACGTCTCGCTGGTCAGAGCCAGTGAAGCCACGGGCAGTTTGGCCAAGATGCTCGCCCGCATTGCCGAGTATTTACGCCGCCAGCACGACACCATGAGCAAGGTGCGATCGTCGCTGACTTACCCGGTGGTCATGCTGGTGATGGCCGTTGGCGTTACGATTTTCTTGCTCACCTGGGTCCTGCCGCAGTTCATGCCGATTTTTACCAGTCGCGGCATGGATCTGCCCAAGGCTACCGTCATTTTGATGAGCATCTCGGAAACCCTGATTGGCCATTGGTATTGGTGGCTGGCGGGACTTGCCGCCTTGATCGTCGGACTGATCTACGGCAAACGCACTCCGCAAGGCCAGGAAATCTGGGACACCATCAAGATCCGCATGCCAGTCATTGGTCCGGCCGTGCAAAAGGTCATCATCAGCCGCAGCATTCGCACGCTGGGCGTGATGGTCGAAGGGGGCGTTTCGATGCTTGACGCCATTCGCCTGGCCGCCGACGTTTCTGGAAACGTGCACTACGAACGGCTATGGATGCGCGTGCTCGATCAGGTAACCGCCGGCAACGAAATCCATACCGCCCTGGACGATGCCAGCCTTTTCCCGCCCACCCTGCGGCAAATGATTGCCTCGGGTGAAGAAACCGGCAAACTCGACCAGGTGCTGGCCCAAGTAAGCACGTTTTACGATCAGCAGGTGGAAATCGCCCTGAAAACCGCAACCAGTGTGCTGGAACCCCTGATGATCGCGATCATGGGCGTGGTGGTTGGCGGAATTGGCATGGCCCTGTTGTTGCCCATCTTTTCGCTCAGCCGACCGATGGGCTAAGAACCCAGCCGAGGACCGCCAGGATACGTGGTGCGGCTAGGGAATTTGGCTGCGAGATCCGTTTCTCGGATCGGCCTTGAATGACGCTTCGACAGCAACGGCAAGAATTCTGGCCTTACTTGGCGGGCGTGCTGAGATCCCAATATTCCAGCCTGCCGTGGCCGGCCAGATACAGCCGCTGGCGGTCTTCGTGCCACACCATGGCATGAGCGTGACCGTCGAACTTGAGCTTGGTCAGGGGAGCTTCGGCCGCCGCGTTCGGCTTGCCGGCCGAATCGTCGACCGGCGGCGCTTCCACGGGTTCGTCCACTGATGCGCTTCCTCGGGGCAGCACCCCGCTCACATCCCAGAATGCAAGCAGGCCGCTGTCACCGCCTCCGCCAGCGCCAATTACAAACCGCGCATCACGATCGAAGGTTAGCGCGTTGAGAATGGATTTATGTCCGGTGGCTTTGGCGGCAACCAATCGCTGGGACGTGGTCCAATCCCATACTTCAACATGGGCCGGAGCCTCCAGGCCGTCGACGTTTCCCACTTGGCCGATACCGCCGATGGCCAGGTACTTTCCGTCGGGCGAGAAGGCGAGCGAGCGAACACCGCCGATCGATCGCTTGCGCTGGCGGTTGTCGAAGGTATACAACTCGGGCACGCGGAAGACGGCGACTTGTTGCCCGGTGTCGAGCTCCCATACCCGCACTTCGCCGGCCCGATCGCCCGCGGCGACATACTTGCCATCGGCGCTGATGGCCACGGCATACAGCGCCGTGGCGAACCCTTCCGGTGTTTGCGATGCATGACCCGCGAGCGTGCGCACCAATTCGCGGGTGTCGGTGTCCCACAATTTGACTTGCATGTCATCGCCCACCGACACCGTTAGCGCGCCGTCGGGCGTAATGGCAACCTGGCGGACCCAACCGTCATGCGCTTTGATCTGGCGAACGGCGCCGCCGCTGGGGGCGTCCCACCACACCAGGGTTCCGTCGTAGCTGGCCGAAACCACGTTTTCACCATGCGGTCGACGAACCGAGGCCAGCGATACCACGTAGTTTCCGTGCTTTTCGTGCCAGCGGGTAACGGGGCTTTGCTGCTCGCTGTCGGTATCAAACACATGGATCGTGCCATCGGTGCTGCCCGCGTACAAGCGCGTGAAGTCGCCGTTGGCGCATAAACCATAAAACACGCCCTCGTGCGCATGGACGCGAATCGACCGAGCCTGGGCAGGTTGAATCACGGTGGAACCTCCTGGAACCAATCGACCAAAAGCTTGGTTTGAGTATAGCCGAGCACAGCGCCATGGCCCGCGTCCCAATTCTTGAAAATTTGGGCTCAGGGTTCTCGTTCGGCCGCGGTTACACGCAACTCGAACGGGAACGAATACCCCCGCTGGTGTTCTTCATACATGGCGAAGGCCTGCACCGGTAGCAAGTGATATTTTCCCGGTCGCGTGGGCCGGAATTCGATCAGGTAGCGCTGCGTGCCCGGGCCCACTGCGCCAATCGCCGTGCAGGCCTTCGTATCGCGAATTTCGAGTTGGGCGAACGCTGTGATCGCCCAGCGATTGTCGCAGTGGGCGACGCGATTTGCGGCGCCCGTTTCGCCACCCGAGGGCAATGGCGTTTCCAGCAGCACTCGCTGGGCGCCCTTCGGCGACGCAATTTCGACGACCATTCGCAGCCGGTCCAAGATCTGCACGGCATCGCCCGAAGCGAGCGGCAGCCAGTTGAGTTGTCCCTCTTTGTTGATCACTCCGCGCTCGAGCCGGCGCGAAACGGCCAAGGCAGGCTGGGGTTGTCCGTCACCATTCTGTGCAAACCACCTTTCGCTGTCGGCGCCAATCTCTCGCAACGCGCTCGAGAAGTACCGCAACTCGGCTGCCGCGTAGAGCCGCGCGGAAGCATCGCGTTCATCGCCAGGCTTGGCGTCCAGCAAGCGAACCTCGATGCGATTGTCGCCCACGGTTAGTTCGTCTCCCGATACTCGTGCGTTTCCGTCGTTTACGGGAATAGCTTTTCCGTTAAATAGAATTTCGAACCTGGGCTTGTTCTCCGAGTCCTGGGCAAGTTCGGCGAGCGCAAACACCGCGTGCGCCGAGTCGAGCGTGGAAATCCACCAGCCGCCGCGCCGCTGCTGCATCACCCACGCCGTGAAGGTCTCGATGCGCGGGTCGTTGCGATCGATCGCCAGCAGCGCTCGTAGCGTGAGCGAGGCCGTGATGATGTCGTTCGCTTCGTTTCGCTGGGGAGGCGTTGGGGAGAGTTTCGCCGCAACATTACGAAAGCCAGCCAGCACCAGATATGCGCGATCTTGATCGGTGGTGGCTATGGGAATTTCAAAATCGCTCGGCAACTCTTCGCCTGCCAGCCGCCGGGCATAAACGGCTATCGGCGTCGTTTTCATGTTTCGCAACGCGAACAGTCCACTCTGCAGGGTTCGCTCGTCGACGAGAAATCCGGCCTCGCGGGCAGTGGCCAATCCCAGCACCACGTAGGCTGTCATGGCTTCGTCGGTGGCGTCGTTTTCCCACCAGCCCCAGCCGCCATCGTCGTGCTGGAAAGCGTACAGTCGCTGCAAGCCAGCCTGAACCATGGCGGGCAGGTCGCGCTCGAGCGCCGGGTTGCTCAGCTTGAGTCGCTTGAGCGCTGAAGAAGCCGCCACCGCGGGCACAAATCGCGACATGGTTTGCTCGACGCAGCCGTAAGGATAATCGGCCAGGCGAGGCAAGGCCTGCTCCACGGCTTCGATGCCTGCCGGAGCCACATGCAGCGCGAGTTCGGCGGAGCCAGGGATTGCGTCATCTGGCAGCGTGAATTCCGCGCTCCAATCGCCGGCCACCACGCCCGACCGCGCTGCGAGCCGCTCGATGCCAAACGGAACCACCGGCACGTTCAGCTCCAGCGCATCGGCGCCCTGCGGAGAACGGGCCGAGGCGGACATTCGCACCTGGCCATGGCTTGCGGTGACCGTCAGCGGCCATTCGACGCGCTGTTCCATTCCCGGCGCCAGGGTGAACTTCTTGGTTCCTCCGCCGGCTGCGCCTTCGAGCTGCAACTCCACATCGAACGTGGCCTCGCCATCGAGTTCGTTGCGCAGAATGGTGGCGACGCTGCCTTCGTCGCCCGACGTGTAGAACCGCGGCGCGGCCAAACGCAACATCACGTCCTGACGCGTAAGGACGGACGACTGAGCCTGCCCAACCTGTCCTTCGCGGGTGATCGCACGGGCGATGATCCGCCACCGGGTGAGCGAATCGGGCGCTGGCAGTCTCAGCGTGGCGCGGCCGTCGTTGCCCGTCACCACGTGGGCCGCGTAATGCCAGACTTCGGAAAAGTTGCTGCGGGTACGGGAGGCAGGTGTGTCTGTCACGACCGGAACGACACTTATGACGAATGGTCGCTGCTGGACGCGCAAACTCAGGCCGCCGCCAAAAAATCCACCTCCTCCGAACCCGCCCAGGCCGCCGCCAAAAAATCCACCTCCTCCGAACCCGCCCATGCCGCCACCGACGAAGCCGTCTGGTGTGAAGTCGCCGAATTGCCGGCCGGAGCGATCGACATCCCAAGCCCAACCGTCCGAGGGAAATGGTTCGAAATAGCGATCCTCGTGAATCCAATTGCCGGCCGTCGAGCTTTGGCCGACCTCGGGTGGATACGAACTGGAAAAATGCGTGCGAATGTCGGGAGGGAGTCCGAGCGAAGAGGCGCCGTCGCCATTTGCAGCCAGAACTTGAAACAAACCGTCGTCTACAATGGCGAGTTCCACCTCGGCCGCGATCGGTTCGCCACCGGGCCGCTGGACCATGACTTCCACGGCAACCTCCTCGCCGGGCCGAACGCTATCGCCAGGCACGTTGACGGCGACATCGAGCAGGGTATCGCGCGGGATGATAACGATGTCCGCGGCGTGTTGTTGGCCGATGCCGTCTTTGCGATAGTGAGCTCGAATCTGGCACCGGGATCCCCAAGCCGGCGAAACCGGAATTTCGATGACCTCGATCGTGCGTTTCATCGGCACCACCTGCGCGTGTCGAATGCCGCTGCCCGCTTCGACCATCAACAGCACCGATACCGGCGCGTCTTCGCATTGCAGCAGCAGCCGCAACTTTTCGTCGGAATAATACGCTCGTTGATCGGGAACCAGGTGCAGCAACCTTGGGGGAGCGAGAGGAGATGGATCGAATTCGTCCGGCGGCTGCGGCTGAAAATGGCGAAGGCGCATGGTCGGCGTGGGCCGTTCAAAGGGGTACGCAATCGGAATCTCAATTCGACGTTCGCCTTGTTGGGCGTTCGATCCGTTCACCCGGCGGGCTCGCAATCGCAACGTGTCGGAAGTCGGCGCCTTGAACACCGCCGTGGCCTCGCCCTGCTCGTTGGTCGTAACGATCCGCGACGCGAACGATTCGTATTCCACGGCCAAAGGGCCTTCGTCGTTCGCCGCGCGTGGCGCGGCTTCGAACGCCGCAATGTCAATCGACTCGTTGGCCGCCGGCGACCCATCGCCGCGGAACACCGCCAGGCGGGCCTTGACTTGCTCGCCGGGTTGGTAGAACAAACGGTCGGGCCCCAATTCGATGCGGCGAAAATCAGGATCGCCATCGAACTCGGCTTCGCCTTGGGCCTCGGCCCCGGCAGCGTCGCGAACGGTAGCCTGAATGAGGTAGCGGCCCGCAACCCGGTCGGCGGGCGGTGAGAAGGTGATTTCCAATCGGCCATTTCGGTCGGTCCGACCACTGTCAGCCGTCAGCGGTTCTTTGCGCGTTGACCAATAGCCGTCGCTGGCAATTTGAAAGAAGTTGGCGCCGGCTCGATCCGACCAATGCAGTCCTGCCTCTTGCGAGCGATAGAACCAGGCCTTGGGATCGCGAGCCGGTTCGGTGACCTCGGATACCGACGACGTGGAAGTGGATTCCAGAGCCAACACGCTCCATTCCACGTGAGCGTCGCTCACGCCGCCGCCCACCAGGTAGGTTGCTTCGATGTGGACCTTGATGTTGCCCTCTTCAGCGGCTGTTCCAGCGGGATTCGGTTTCACAACCACCTCGAAGTCGGGCCGCCGATAGGCGACGACTTCGAACTGATAATAGCTTTCCCCCCCACTGTCTTCCGAGGGATCCTCGGGAGTTGCCGGAGGCGGCGGAGAGACGGCGATTTCGTACGATCCCAGCGGAGGTTCGTCCGCCAGGCGGAACTCGCCCGAAATGGAGCCGAAACCATTCCACGATCGAACCTCGCGCACCAGTTGCCGACCCTGAGGGTCGCGAAATTCGACCAACACTTCCCTCGCATCGGGCATGCGCAACTTGCCAGCGGCATCGGTCTTGCGGCCCACCACTTTGTAATGCACCGTTTGCCCGGGCCGATAAATGGGGCGATCGGTGGTGACGTAGGCCTTGGGCGATTGGCTGGGATACCCTTCCCAAATGGCGATGGCTTGCAGGCTCTTTTCATACGACGCAATTGCCAAGAGAACGCCTTTTGCCTTGGATACCGTGGCCAGGCCGTGGACGTCGGTGTGCACGGTGCGCGGCTGCCAAGGCGATTTGCCGAACAGTTCCACGCGTACCCCCGCCCTCGGTTCGCCCGAGACGGCATCGGTGGCATACATCACGGCATCTTCGCCCACTTGAAAGATGTCGAGCGAAAAGTCGGAGACGACAAACGGCGTTTCGCGGCGAAAATGGTTGACCGTTTCGACAAACACATAGGCGCCAGGTGAGAAATCGCCGCGGATTTCCGCCCGCTTGGGGTAATTCATTTCAACAATGGTCGGGTGGTCGTTCCAATCTGTCTCGGCTGAAATCTTGACGGGTACCCAGTTCTTTCGCTCCGTGTGCATTGGAACCGGCTGCCAGAGATTCTTCTTCGACCGCTCAACTTCCGCTTGCCAATCCTTGGGGGCTACGCGAAACACGCGATATTCATGACGGGAAACCATCGGCGGATCGCCGTTGTCGTTGTAGACGATGGTGAGCGGCGATTGAACCAGGGGCGGGATCCACCCGAAAGTCAATTTGTCCCCGTTCCAATTGACTCCGCGTTCGCTGAGAACCCGTTGAACCTCGGGCGAGGGTACCAAGGGGGCCAGTTGTTGAATCGCTGCGATAAATTCCTTCGTCGAGCTGATTTCCTCCAACCGGTCCAAAGCCTCGCGGGCCGTTGCGGCAGAGACGTCTTCGAGGAGCACTTTTTCCAGGAGAGGGCGAGCCTTCTCCGTTTCCCCGGCATCGTCGGCGGCTTTGGCCTCTTCTAACCATTGCAATCCGCGTTCCGATTTGCCGCCAGGCGGGGGCGAAGGAGGCAACACGCCATAGAGGAATTCATCGTCGAACGGGATATCCATCGGGAATTGCGCCGCGCTGGTGGCAGACAAGGTCAACACGATCGGCAGTACCATGCCCAAGGCGCAACAGCACACACGGGAAGGGGCATGCATGGCGGGATCTCCGCAAAAAGAGGGGGTCTGTTCCTGACCTGAAGTTTACTGAAGTTGATTGAGATTGCGAGAGTTTTCTCGGTCCAGTCCCGGGCCGCGCGGCCCGGGTTGAGGATGGCGCGAGAATGCCCTGGGAGCATCCCCTTATGCTTGCCATGATGGGGGCCGTGCTGACCACGGTATCGATTACGACCAGCGTTTTGCCAAATCGCGAACTGCCAAGACAAATGGACAAGGGCCGCCATACCCGCCACAATCGGCCGTTTAACGCGCGTTGGTCGCGCCAGATTGTGTGCCGAGTCGATTCTTGAACGGTAGCCCAAATCCTCGTTGTCGCTTCTTTACCCCCATGGAACACGCCCTGCTGGTATTCTTCGTTTCCGTGCCGGTGCTGCTCGCCTTGTATTACCTGGCCTTGAGTGTGATGGCCGCCGAAGAAGAAACTTCGATCGTGCGCCGCTTTTTGCGAGGGCTGTCGGCATCGGCCGCCGCGTCTGCCGTGTGGGCCATCGGCGCGTTGGGGTTACCCTCTTTCACGCCCGGCGAAACCGCATCGAGCATGGTCCGCGTCGCTGTCCATTTGAGCCTGCTGCTGGCGGCTGCGGCGGTCGTGGTGGCCATGGCGGGCGCGGTTTACCGAGCTTGGTCGGTTGCCGCCCCCTGGTCTTTAGCCGCCATTCAAGCCGCAGCGGCGGCAGCGCTGGGCTTGCTGTACTTGCTAGGGCCGCTGGGTTTGACGATCAACTTAGGAATGTTGATCTGGCTTCAGTTTCGCTCGCCCAAGGCGCGGCTGCTGGGCGGAACGCTGGGACCGCTGCTGGCGCTGGCCGGCGTGGTGCTGTTTTTTGTCGCGGCCGAATGTGTTCTGGCCGTTCAGGACGGCCTGGCCATGGACGATGATCGCGGACTCTTTCAGGTGCTGGAAGCATTCGAGAGCAAATTTTGGACGGCCCAAAACGGACGCACGATGTTGGTGCAGGTTTCGACCGTGGCCATGGCGGCGCTGGGAATGACCGTGATCATGATTGCCGGCGGAATCGATCTGTCCGCGGGCACCGCCTTGGCGTTGTGCGCCACGGTCATCGCCTATTTCCTCCGCGAGGGCTACGACGCGGTCATTGCCATCGGCGCAGGAATTCTCGTCGGCGTGCTCGCGGGCGCCCTCAATGGAACGTTGATCGCCCTGCTGCGGGTGGTGCCGTTCATTGTCACGTTGGGAACCATGACGGTTTTTCTGGGTTTGGGAAAGCTTTTGGCCGATGAAACCACCGTTCGTCCTGCGGCCAACGATATTCCAGTCTTCGTGCAGCAGTTGCTGATGTTAACCCCCAAGCCTGACTGGTTGCTGATGCCGATGGGAATTTGGATTATCCTCCTGTTGGGCGCGCTTTTGGCGGCCGTACTGCGGTTTACCGTGCTCGGTCGGCACGTGTTCGCGGTGGGGTCGAATGAAGCGACGGCCCGGCTTTGCGGCATCAACGTGGCCGCCACCAAAATCGCCGTGTTTGCCATTGGCGGTTTTTTCGTGGGCATGGCGGGGTTGTACCAGTTTGCGCGACTTACCGTGGGAAACCCCGAGTCGGGCAATGGCGAGGAACTGAAAATCATCGCTGCGGTGGTGATCGGCGGCGCCAGCCTGAGCGGCGGCAAAGGGACGGTGATTGGCACCCTGGCCGGCGCCGGAATCATGGCCGTGATTTACAACGGTTGCACCATGCTCGGGGTGCGCAATCCCATTCAAGAGATCTTGGTGGGTGTGATTATCATTACCGCGGTCGCCTTGGATCAATTACGGCAGCGAAGGCAAGAACGATGAGGCGGCCCTGGCAGCAAACACGTGCGACAGCGGTACCGAAAATCAAGCCGCACGGAAGAGCATTGCCGAACGCGGCACGTTGAAAGGAGATGGTCGCGGCCGGTCGTTCAGCAGGTCCAAATACCTTTGGGAGAGAAGTGCCTGCGGTTTGCCCCCGGGTGCGTGCCGTCGGACGCCAATCTAAAGTAGCAGCGGAATGCCCGGTGGCGGCGGACAAGTTGTCTGCACCACGACGCCGATTCTCGAATTACAATGGAGAACCATGACTCCGAGCGACGGCAATGCAATTGAGTTTCGGCTGGCGCCCGAGCCGCTACGGCTGCGGTCGTGGCCGCTGCGCGACGATTTCGGCCAAACCGCCATCCTGCTGCTGTTGGCGGCAGCCTTGTGTTGGCTGGTCGCCGAGCAAACCCACTGGCGGTTGGCTGTCCTGGCGGGAGCGGTCCAAGTCGCGGTGCTGTGGCGACGCCTGGTTCCGACCACCTTTGAGATGACCGCGTCGGGCGTGGTGCTGCGCCGCTGGAGCAGCAAGGTCTTGCCGTGGAGCCGGATCGCTTATGTGGAATGCGGTCGCCGGGGCGTGCTGCTATTGCCGGTTCGGGCCGATTCGCCCTGGACGCGGCTGCGGGGAATTTATGTCCCTTGGGGAAAGAGCGAAGAGGCGGTGCGCGCGATGCTGTCGTTTTATTTGGGCGGCCGCTCCAACGGGACGGAGTCTTCGGGGTCGCACCGGGCGGCTCGGGGCAGCGCTGTGCCTTCGGCTAAGTCTTCGACTTCCCCACGAAATACATCATGAGGAGCCCCAACAGGCCCGCTCCGACCGCCAATCCCAGCGATGGCATGAACGCCCAACTGAGGAAGACTTGGGTGACAATCATCACGCCGATAAAGCCGAAGTTAAACCCAAGAATCAGCAGCATTCGCCGCTCTTTGGCCAGTTCTTCCGGCGGACGATTGCTGGCCTTTCCGGAGGATGCTCCCGACGTTGCCTTGCCTGCCGCCGCGGCCTGACTGGCGGTCATCTCAGCATCGGCGGCCTCTTTGGGGAAGTACTTGTTGACCAATCCATGCAAGTGAGCCGCCGTGCAAATCACCGTTCTCACGGGGAAGCCTACCCTGAGCCGCAGATCGTCTTCGACCTCGGGCTTGAGCGGCGTTTGCGAAGCCATCAGCAGTTGATCGTCGTCGATCATGAGCGGCACGCAAGAGTTTTGCCTCGCGATCAGGGCGGGTACTTTGCTCACCAGGTTTTCGTCGACCTCTGTCTCCGAAAGGTCGACATAAGCCACGCCGATGCTCTCGGCATACAGTTCCGCCACCTTGTCGGCCGGTGCCAGTTTCTGCTGCACCACGGCGTCGCGAATTTCCACACCCACGGCATCGGCATAACGTCGGGCTTTGCTCAATTGCTCGCTATCAACCACTTTGCGGCTTAGCAGCAGTTCTTCCAGCGTGCGCTGCCGGTAACCTTTTTCTTCGCGACCCAGCGAGGCGTCGTATTCGCCCTTTCGCCTGGCGTCGGTGAGGCAGAGCATCGCCTTGGCCAGTTCGTTCAGCAGTTCTTGGGACTGAGAACCAAACTGGCCAGCGGCATACTTGCGAACGTGCGCATTCAATTTGCGATAATGGGCGCGGATTTTGTCCGGATCATCCTCAAACTTTTTCAGACGCAACAACTGGTAATGGCTCAAGGGCCGCTCCGGCTCCTTGATTCCCAGCCAGTCACGATAAACGTCCAGCGTGGCCATAGCGAAAAAACACCCCCCTACAAACGCTTTGGATTCTACTTTGGACCGTAACCGTCGCGACTACGGCCGCTGGCTGCGGAAATCGTAACCGATCGCCAACCGCTCGGAAATGCGAATGCTGCCGCGCATGGATTTTGCCGGCCTCGCCCGATCGTTGGTCCAGCAATGCAGCCGACCCGGGGCGCTGTCCGACCGGTTGCACCGCCTGGCCGCGAGCAGCGGACGGGCCGTAGCAGCGCACCTACTCCACGTTGTAATCTTGGGCCAAACGGGAGAAGGTATCGACCTGATCCTCGGAGAGGCCGCCGCGCCGCTCGATCTCAATCGTGGCCGCTTTCCCGCTGGTAACATCGCGGGCATGCACGGTCACGCGGCCCGAACTGTCGTAGGCGTAAGTTACTTCGATGGGTGATCCCTTCTTGATGCCGGCCGGCAAATCGGTGATATGGCAATTGCCGATAAGTGAGCAGGCATCGGGGTCGGGGGCGTCGCCTTCCGTCACTTTGACGTTGACGCGACGTTGATCGTCTTTGCTGGTACGAAAGGTTTGCTTCACCTCGATCGGCAACCGGCTATTGCGCGGAATCATCACATGGTTGACGTATTTCATCTTCTTGGGCAAGCGGGCGACCACTCCCAGGCCGTGGCTGTTCACGTTCTCTTGCTTGATGCTGCCGAGTTTTCGCCGCAAAGCCTCGGCCAGGCGACTCTCGCCGCCCCGATACTTGGCTTCAAGAATCGCCGCATGTATGGCCGCTCCCTGGCACACGGCGGTGTGGGGCGAAATGCCCGTATACGGTTTCTTGCCCAACACCTGTTCCAGCCGCTGGGGAATGATTGGCATGAGCGTCGAACCGCCCACCAATACCACGGCGTCGAGTTCCTCCGGTTGCACTTTCGCCGTGCTCAGCACCAATTCGGTGGTGTCGAGCGTTCGCTGCGTGAGATCAGCGGTAAGTTCTTCGAATTCGTCGCGGGTAATCTGCAAGGCCACGGTCTTGCCCTGGTGGCGAAACGTAATCATGGTCCGATCGCTATCGGTGAGCGCGATTTTGGCCTGATCGCAATCGTTGCGCAGCAGTTGCAGGGCCTGCGCGTCCTCCCGCGGATCGATTTTGTATTTTTCCTGGAACTCGGTCGCCACGCGGTTCACCAGGCGATCGTTCCAATCCACGCCGCCGAGTTCCACGTCGCCATCGGTCCCCAGCACCTGAAAGTGGGTGGGCGTGTAGCGAACCAAGGTGACATCGAACGTGCCGCCCCCCAGATCATAAACCAAGGCCAGCCTGGGGCGAGCGTCGGCATCGCTTCTTCCCAATTCGCCACGTTGCCAGGCATAGGTGAGGGTGGCAGCGGTGGGTTCGTTGATGATGTCTACGACGTTGATGCCGGCGATGCGACCCGCGTCTTGCGTTGATTTTCTCCGGGAATCGTTGAAATAATACGGCACCGTGATCACGGCGTTGCCGATTTTTCCCAGTTTGCGCTCGGCATCTTGCTTGAGCTTTTTGAGGATCAACGCCGACAAAAATTCCGGCGTGATCTCGCGGCCGTCGAATGTGCGTTTGTATTCGGCCGCGCCCATGTGCCGCTTGATCCGCTCCACCACGTTCTGCGGGTCTTCCATCGCGGCCCGCTGCCGCTTGGGACCGACGATCACATGTCCACTCGAAGCGAGCACGATCAAGCTGGGAGTTTCAACGTCTTCTTCTTCATTCTCGATCGGGACCGGATCGCCGTTTTCATTCAGAATAGCGATGGCGGAAAACGTAGTGCCAAGATCGATGCCGACGGTCAAACCTGGTTTGAAATCCATGAGGATCCGATACCCAACAAAATGAACAGGGCCGCATAATGCAGCACCAGGGAAAAGTGCCGTTTTGCTCCTTGGCGAATTCGAACCGCCGTCGAGGAACGAGCTTGGAAGGTCTCTGTGCTTTGCAGAGAATCTCACGCCGCCCAGCTCAACTTGGCTTTCCGCCCGATTCCAGCGGAAGGAAGTTTCAAGACTTGCGTCAGGTCAAGTTCGAGCTGCTTAACAGCAACATACAAAATCGAGACTCCGCATAGCGATAGAAGGCTGGCCAGGGTCGGAGTCTCTCGTCAGCATGCGCCGCCATCTGCGGAGAGTCAAGTCTTCGCGGAGGCCAGTCACCACACGGTCACCCCCCCAATCGGAGCGTGTCAAACCTCGTTGGTTTGAAAATCCGCAGCCGTGGGATCGCGGAAACGATATCCCAGTCCCCGCACGGTTTCGATCAGCCCGGAGAAATCTCCCAGCTTTTGCCGCAGGGCCCGAATGTGCACGTCGACTGTGCGTTCGAGCACCATGCCGTCCTTGTCGAGAGCCGCCTCGATCAATTCACTGCGAGTAAAGGCTCGCCCCGGTTGACGGACAAACACTTCCAAAATGCGAAACTCGCTCTGGGTGAGATTGAGCGATTGTTCGCCGGCCATCGCGGCGTGACGACGGCGATTGATGGATACCCCCTGGCTCGCAATGACGTCGGCGTCGTCCGCCCGGGCTTCCATGCGGCGCCGCAGCAGGGCCTTCACCCGCTCCAGCAAAACCTTCACACTGAAGGGTTTGGTCACGTAATCGTCGGCGCCCAGCGACAAGCCCACCACCTGATCGGTTTCTTCCGCCTTGGCAGTGAGCATCACAATCAACACATCGCGCGTGGCGGTGTTCGCCCGCAACCTGCGGCACACCTCCAAACCGTCGATCAAAGGCAACATCAAATCGAGCAGCACCACGTCCGGCGTCACCAGTTCCGCCTGCCGCAAACCTTGATTGCCATCGCGGGCAGCAAGCACCTCGTAACCCGCTTGCCGCAGGTTGTACGAAAGCACATCGGTCAAGTCAGGATCGTCTTCGATGATCAGGATTTTGGATTTGGCCATAAACAAACAACAGCGGTAGGATCAAGAAGGAAGCGTTGCCCCGGGGGGTCCCAAAAATCAGGGAGAACCAGGGCCGATCAGCTTCGCAAGAAAATCAACGGAATTTCGGTAGCATTTCCAGAAAATCTCCGCCATACACTCCGTGGCCGCCCGACCGTGCTGTTTCTGCCGTGAGGGCATGCCAAGGGGGCCTCCTGCCGCTCGGTGGCCTGCGAACATAAGCCTGCAAGATGAAGAAACCGTGAAGTTTTCGGGAAGACCGTTCCGCTGAGACGTTCTCGCGATCCCCTTGGTTGTGTTCCCGGTGTCGGCGGCGATGCCTGGAATTTCTTGGCGTCCAACGTATTTCAACCCGTGCGCGCCGCTGCCGTCAGCGTACTTTGGACTCTTGTCGGGGGCGAAGCCTGACGGCGTGACGATATTCACCCGCATAGCTTGATTCACCTTCCTGGCAGGCGAGATGCCTGCCCCTCCCCACCCAAAACCAGCACAAACAAAGACGGCGTTTTCGTGAGCTGGCGGATTTTATGATATTCTATCCCTGTCATGAAGAATTTGCCGCTGCCCCCGCGCCGTCGCCCCGACAATTTCCTGACCGGAAGTTTGTCGTCGTTCCGCCGCAATCTGTTGGAGTTCATGAGTGAAACGGCGGCCGAGGTTGGCGACGTCGCCGCCTACCGACTGGGACCGCGGCAGGTGGTGCTCGTGAGCCATCCCGACGCCATCGAGCAAGTGCTGGTGCATGACAATCGGCAGTATCACAAGCATTACGCGTTGGATTTTCTCCGCCCCTTGCTCGGCAACGGCCTGCTCAATAGCGAAGACGAATATTGGCTGCGTCAGCGCCGCCTGATGCAGCCGGAGTTCCTGCGGCATCGTCTGGAAACCTACGGCCGCGGCATGGTGGATCGCACGCAATCGTTCATTGCCGACTGGAAGCATGGGCAAGTGCGCGATCTGCACGCGGAAATGATGCGGCTCACGCTGGCGATCGTCGCTCAGACCTTGCTCGACGTCGAGGTCTCGGCAAGCGTCTTTCACGAAGTGGAGGAGTCCCTGGAGATCGTGCTCGAAGATTTTCGGCGGCGGTTTCAAGCGGCCATTCCTCTGCCCCCCTGGGTGCCCACACCTCGCAACATGCGAGTCAATCGGGCAACTCGCCGGCTGAAAGACATCGTTGCCGAAATCATCGCCCTGCGTCGGAGCGAAGCCGCGCCCGGCGGGGACCTGCTTTCCCGGTTGATTCGCGCCCGTGACGAGGGCGACGGCGCCGGCATGAGCGACGAGGCACTGCGCGATGAAGTGATGACGCTGTTTCTGGCCGGTCATGAAACCACGGCCGTGGCGCTCAGTTGGACCTGGATGCTGCTCGCCCAACATCCGAATGTCGAGGCCGAATTGCATCAGGAACTTGGCCGAGTGCTCGGCGGTCGCACTCCGGGCGTGGCCGATTTGCCGAATTTGAAATTCGCGGAATGCGTGATTCGCGAATCGATGCGGCTATATCCTCCGGTGTACGCAATTGGCCGGATGCCATTGACCGACGTGGAGATCGGCGGCTTTCGCGTTAGCCGCAACACGGCCGTGGTCTTGCCCCAGTGGGTGGTGCACCGCGACTCGCGCTGGTACGACAACCCCTTGGCATTTCAGCCGCAGCGCTGGCTTACCCCGCGATCGCTCCCCAAGTACGCGTATTTTCCCTTTGGCGGCGGGCCACGGGTATGCATCGGCAATCAATTTGCCATGATCGAAGCCACCCTGGTTCTGGCCACCATCGCTCAGCAGTTTCGGTTTGATCTCGATCCCTCGCAGAGCATCACGCCTTGGCCCACGGTCACCCTCCGCCCTCTCGAAGGACTCACGGCCACTATCGCGTCGCGGAATTCCATACCGAACGCGACCGAGCAGGCGAACCAAGCAAATCCACTTTCTTCCGCGGTCTTGCCAAAGCCGATAAGTTGAATTGGGATTGGCCAAGCAATTCCGCCCGACTGGGTAGCTGGGGCCCATTTCAATTTCGAGCTTTGGATCATTCGTCTCATCTGTTCGACGGACTGTCGCCCCGAGAGCGCGAGATGCAACGAATGCACAAGCCGTTTCCGCGGTATGATGTTCGTTCGTGGCGAGAATGGGGGGCAGCACCGACGGACGCGCAAACAAAAAACCCTTCCGCTTGGACTCAACCGAGCGGAAGGGTTGCATTCAGCTTGCGAGTTGCCGTTCTGCCCGGCAAAGGTTACTTGCCAAGCGTGATCAGCATTTTGATGTTCGTGGTAATGTTGGAGTCGATGTTCTGGCCGCCGGCTTCCACATTCATGTTCATTTTTTGAATCACGTCGTTCTGAAGCATCCGGCCGGCTTGTACATCAAACAAGGCAGTGCCGGTGATTTCGCTGTTCTTGAGCGAAATTTTGACGGGGTTCTGCTCATTCGCGCCTTCCAGTTTCATGGCGCCTTTGATCCCAATTTTGGCCACTTGCTTGCCGTCGTGTTCGGTCATGCCCTCGAACGTGTAGGTGCCATCGAGCTTGAATTCGCCAAACTGGGTCTTGGTTTTCGACGAGGACTGCCAGCTATCGCCCTTGGAGACGGCTTTGTCGGGCAGGGTTCCCAACGACTGGCCGAACATTTCCTTCACGGCGCCGCCGCTGAACATTTGCTGAAACTGAGCGTTCTTGGCGATGGCTTCCTTGGCCTTGTCATCAAGCTGCACGTCGAGAATTTTACCCTGCGGGTCCATCTGTTGCGTGATCTTCGCCCCCACCAAGGTATTGAGTTGCTCCCACATCAGGCCGGTTTCGCCCTCGGGTTGTTTTTCCTTCGTATCCACCGTGATTTTGCCGAAGCCGGTATCGATGTTCATTCGCATGCGATCGAAGGTTTGCACCACGGTAGCCACGCCGGTCGCAGCGTCCACCTGCTGCACGTTCCACGACATGTCCATGCCCATGGTCACGTTCTGGTTGATGGCCTGACCTTGGACCATCATCGCCATCTTCATGTCCTGGGCGAGTTGCAGATTGTATTTCTCACCCGTTTGCAGCTTCCACTTCAGCTCGGTTTGAGCTTGCGACGCACTGCCACAGATGCAAACAGCGGCAGTGGCCAGGACCAGCATGCCGAAACGACGAGGGGTACAGCCAGCCATGAAAACTACCTCTGCCTCAAAGGGCAAAAAAAACGAAGAAGCGTCGAATCGTCGGATAGCTTGGGCTGGTTGCGAGCCGGAGGGTTGCCACAGGCCAATGGCCAGTCCATCGCCACTGTTACCATAGGGGCGCGGCGACGGGTTGTCAAAGTCCGGGGGGTGCGATGTTTACGTCTGATGGTCCGAATTCGGCGACCACCAAATCATGGCCAATCGTCAACGTCGCCCCGATTGCCCAATCAGCGAAACCCGAAGACAGGCTTGGTCCGGTGTTCCCCTTCGATTTCTGGGAAAAGCTGATACTGCCGGGAGGAAGCTCCTGAAACGATTTTGCGCATGGTGCGAATCGGCAGGCGGCAATCGAGTTCCGACAGGGGAGATTGCAACGCCGCAAGAAGCACACTTCGTCGTATGCGTTCCGCGTGAACAGGGCGTCGGTCACAAGGGGGAATTCATCATCCCTGCCCGATCACCAACGAAACAGGCCGGTTCCCCAGGCCAACCCGGCGCCAAAGCCGCTGAGCAAAACCACGTCGCCCCGGCGAATATGTCCTTGGGTGCAAACTTCGTCCAGGGCCAGCGGGATGCTGGCCGCGGACGTGTTTCCATAACGTTCCAGATTGGTGAGCACCTTGTGCCGGCTGATGCCCAAGCTCTGCACGGCGCTGTCGATGATCCGCAAGTTGGCCTGATGGGCGATGAACCAATCGATGTCTTCCAGGGTTAAGTTGGCCGCTTTGACCACGGTTTGCACGGTGTCGCCCAGCACGCGCACCGCCCATTTGAACACCGCTCGGCCTTCCATTTGTATGTAATGCAAATCCTCGCGAACGCCATTCTCGCTGATGACCATTCGTGTACCGCCCATCGGACGGCGAATCAGCCCTGTGCCGGAGCCATCGGTCCCCAGGGTGTAGGCGGCAAATCCTTGATCGTCTTCGCCGGGAGCGAGGAGGACCGCCCCCGAGGCATCGCCAAACAACGGATAAGTCTTCTTGTCGCGCGGATTCACCACCTTGGTGTTGCAATCAGCGCCCAGCACGAGGCACAGTTTGCTGCAGCCGGTGGCCACGTACTGCATGCCGGTAACCAGCGCAAACATGAATCCCGAACAGGCCGCCTGCAAATCCATGGCGGGGCATTTCAAATCGAGCCGGTCCTGCACAAAGTTGGCCGTGGCCGGCAGCAGCATGTCGGGCGTGAATGTCGCCACCACCAGCAAATCGACATCGTGCGGGTTGACGTTGGCTTTTTCCAGACAGCGCCGAGCAGCGCCTACCGCCAGATCGCTGGTGGCCATATCGGGGGTGACCACTCTCCGTTCGCGAATTCCCGTCCGTTGTTCGATCCAGCCCGGCTCGTAGCCGTATTTCTCCTCAAGTTGCTGGTTGGTGACGACGGTGTCGGGCACGAAACTGCCGGTAGAGATTATCCGCACGCCGGTGATGCTGCGCACGGGATATTCATTCGAAAGGCGGGGCTGGTGTTCCATGGACCATTCTGGTTGCGATGGCACAACCAATGTTTTTGGGAAGATCTGCAATAAAGTCGGCCAGTATTTTGAGTCACCGGCCCAGCTTGAGGCAAACCGTGGCAAAATGGAAGATTGCGCTAAACTGCGCACTTTTGCAAGGGGAGTCGCGGCCGCCGGCTAGGGTGATGCTCATCCGATGGACGGTGATTTGCTTCTTCGTCGCTACGTCGCCCGACCCAACCTTTCAACACATGCCGGAGCACGCCCGGAACCAACCTCGTTTGGAGAACTATCGAACCAATGGCAAGTTGCCAGGAAGATTGCCGGGTTCGGCTGGTGCGAAAGAGGGTAATTTTTCATCGGGCACTCCAGGTTGGAACGGGTCGGGCGTGGCCGAGTTCCCCGCCGGAGCGCCATGGTGTGGGTGATTGCATTGACCGTTGAGGCAGCTTTGAATTCCCAGTGGCATACGGCCGCTCGTGCTTCCGGGCGCTGCCAATCCGTTCGCAGACGAGCGCTGTATGAAATGTCCGTTCTGAAGTTCGGCTGCCGGTGTAAAGTGGGCCGCGCGCTGCACGTTTTGCCAATCGGCCGGGCGCTGGTTGGCCAGCGAACCGCCTCGGGCGGGGATTGTCTGCCCCAACCCATATTGGGCTGGCGCCGCCCGATACAATTCAAGCGCTGCCGGAAGTTGGGCAGCCAAGTCTTGCGATCGGCGTTCGTCGGCAGGATGGGTGGACAAGAACTCCGGCGTAACCTCGCCGCCGGCGGTGGCTTCGGCAAAGCGTTTCCAGAATCGCGGCGCCTCACTAGGGTCGTAACCGGCCTTGGCCATGTAAATCATGCCCATGCTGTCTGCTTCCGACTCATGTTTGCGGCTGTAAGGCAGAATGAAGCCAACCTCGGTGGCGGCGCCAAATGCCGCCAGGGTGATCTCCCGGTTGGTTTGGTCCAGGTCTTGCGTTACCCAGGCCACGGCTTTCTTGGCGCCGTTGGCCATGGCGCCTTGGCTAAGCCGTTCTCCGCCGTGCCGTGCCACGGCATGCGCTACCTCGTGCGACATCACCACGGCCAACCCGGCTTCCGTTTGGCAAATCGGCAAGATGCCTTCGTAGATGGCAACTTTGCCCCCCGGCAGACAGAACGCGTTCTGCACGTCGGAGGCAATCACCTTGAACTCCCAGTCGTATTGTTCGCCGGTGGCGTTCGCTATCCGCTTGCCAACCCGATTTACCAGCTCAACATATTGCGAATTGGTCGAGAGCGTTTCGTTCTCAAGAATTTCTCGATACGCCGCCACACCCAGGGCGACCTCATGGCTCTCGGGCATCAGCAACACTTGTTTGCGTCCGGTGACGGGTGTATTGCGCACGCAGCCAGAGGCGAATGCCGCCAACAGCAGCAGCGGCGGCACCAACAGCAACCGCATTTTGCGAACGCCGATTGGGTTGATTTCCATGGCCGAGACCTTCGCCTTGAGAAGAACATCGTCTGGCAATGCAGCACCGCGTTCCCAGAACCCTGCAACCACCCCCTCGCGAAATGGGATTAGCGCACGCCGCTCCTGAAACCGGGGATCGCGGTTTTTATCGACGACCTGAGACACCGTCAACCCAAGTTGTCGGCGCCAGCTAGCTGGCACGCTTGCGCCGCAAGGTAATTTTTGCGGTTTGCCGATTTGACAACCGGGTCGCACGGCACTCATAGTTGAGGCTCAAATTCTGACCTGCCGAAGGGACCGAACCGCGTCCCCGAACTGCTTTGGTTGTCACCAGTCTGAGAGTCGCCATGTTCAAATGCCGGTTCTTTAACCGATTGTCGCTACATCAACCCGCTGCGGCGCAAGACTGCAATGGCGAAAGTGAGATCGACCGCAGGCCCGTACGTACCCCAGTCATCGTTGCCGGTACGTTGCTGGCGTTTGCCTGCGCTGCGCCGGTATTTGGGGCGCATCCCGTCGTGCCAGGCTTCGAACGCTTCTACCATGCTGCTGCCGGCGATAGCGGTGCATCGATTGCCGAGGGCGGCCGATTGCTGCTCGGCGAACTCAACTGTCTCGCTTGCCACAGACAGCAAGAGCAGCCCGCGGCGCACGCCGTGCAATCCAAAGGCGGGCCCGTCCTCGACAACGTGGGCTCGCGCGTACGACCGCAGGCATTGAAAATGATGCTCCTCGATCCGCAGGCGGCGAAGCCTGGCACAACCATGCCGCACTTGCTTGCAGGTTTTCCGCCGCAAGAACGCGAGAAGCACGTCGATGCACTGGTGCATTTTCTGGCTTCGACCGGCGCGATTCACGACACTCCGCCTGACGCCGTCGCGGTGAAGCGTGGCGAAGAGTTGTACCATTCCGTCGGCTGCCTGGCCTGCCATGCACCCCAGCGGGGTGAAACGCAACCGCTTGCCACCTCGGTTCCGCTCCCCAACCTGGCTGGCAAATACACTATCAACAGTCTCGCGGCATTTCTTGCCAACCCATTGCATGTTCGTCCTGGCGGGCGCATGCCGCAGTTGAATCTCACGGCTCAAGAGAGCCGAGACATCGCCAGCTACTTCTTGAAAGACATCGACGTGCCGGCCAACGTGCGGTACGCGTATTTCGAAGGCAACTGGCAGAACCTGCCCAACTTCGACCAACTTCAACCCAAGGCCACCGGCCAAACCACCGGGATCGACGTCGCCGTGGCCCCGCGAAAGGATAATCTCGGTTTGGTCTTTGAAGGCTATCTGCCGGTCGATAAGGCAGGCGACTACCGATTTTTCTTGGGCTCTGACGACGGCAGCCGGCTATTGATCGATGGCCAAGAACTCATCAAGGTCGACGGCCTGCACCCCTACACCGAAAAAAATGCCCAGCGCAATCTTACCGCCGGTTTGCACGAAGTTCGCGTGGAGTTCTTTCAAGGCGGGGGCGACATCGAACTGCGAGTGGAACTGCAAGGGCCAGGGCTCGCCCGCCAGGCCGTTGGCCCGCTGCTGGTCGCCAGCAAAGATACCTCGCCTCAGCCGGGCTTTGAAGTGAACCCCGCGCTGGCCCGTCAAGGCCAAACGTTGTTTGGCAGCTTAGGCTGCGCATCGTGCCATCAGCTCAAGTTGCAAGACAAAGCCATTGCCGCCGCTTCGCAAGCGCCGGCCTTGTCGGGGCTGAAGACAAATGTCGGTTGTCTGGCAACGGCCGAATCCAACACCAACGCAAGCCACAACTCGCCCACGCCTCGTTATTCGCTTAGCGAGCGCCAACAGCACGCGCTGGCCGCGGCCATCGGCGAATTGAAATCGAAAACGCTCCCGCAACTGGCAGAAGAAGAGTCGATCGAACACACCCTGGTGGCGTTCAATTGCTACGCCTGCCATACCCGAGCGAAAAAAGGAGGCGTGGAAGAGGCTCGCAACGCCTGGTTTCAAGGGACCACGCAAGAGATGGGCGACGAGGGTCGGATTCCCCCGGCGCTGGATGGCGTGGGCGCCAAGCTCACCCCCGACTGGTTCAAGCACATCTTTGCCGACGGCGCCAAGGACCGGCCCTACATGCACACGCGGATGCCCAGGTTCGGACTCGCCAACGTAGGCCATCTGGCGGCCGCCTTCGCCAAGCTGGATGGATTGGCGGGTGGGGAAGCGTTCGAGTTCACCGAAACGCCGCACCGCGTGAAGGGGTTCGGTCGCTTCATGGTGGGCGGCCAGGCCTTCGCCTGCATTAAATGCCATACCTTCGGCAAGTATGAGGCCACCGGCATTCAGTCCATCGATCTCACCATCATGACCCGGCGGCTCAACAAAGACTGGTTCGTCAAGTACATGCTCAATCCTCAGGCGTATCGGCCCGGCACCCGGATGCCATCGGCCTGGCCTGACGGCAAGTCCTTGCTGCAAAATGTGCTCGACGGTCAACCAATCACGCAGGTGAACGCCGTTTGGGAATACCTGGCCGACGCCGACCAGGCCCGCATTCCCGAAGGCCTGCTCCGCTCGGCAATCGAGTTGAAACCCTACTTCCAGCCGCGAATCTATCGCAACTTTATCGAGGGCGCCGGATCGCGAGCCATTGGGGTAGGCTATCCCGAGCGGGCCAACCTGGCGTTCGACGCGGATAATCTGCGATTGGCCCTGATCTGGCATGCGGGCTTCATCGACGCTGGCCGCCATTGGTCGGGCCGCGGACAAGGGTTTCAGCCCCCCTTGGGCGATCACGTTATTGCCTTTCCAAATCGCGTAAGCTTTGCCCGACTCGAAAGCATGCAAACTCCCTGGCCCGAGCAATCGGCCAAGGAGTTGGGCTACCGCTTCCGCGGCTACACGCTCGATGCCGAGCGGCGCCCCGCCTTCAAGTACGATCTGAAGGAAGGGGTTGCCGTGAGCGACCAACCGCTGCCGGTGCCGGGCGAGTTCGATCCTTCGCTCAAACGCGTGATCAAGATCAGCGGGTCGGATCCCGGTGAAGACAACTGGTACTACCGCGCCGCAGTAGGCAAGAAAGTCGAACGTCAACAGGACGGCAGTTGGCTGATCGACGGCGGGCTGCGCGTGCGAATTACCGCCTCGGGCGAAGCACAAGCCGTGCAGCGAACAAGCGACGGACAAAACGAACTGCTGGTGCGATTCCGGCTGATCGATGGCAGCGTGGAAATTGTGCAAGAGTACGAATGGTAAGTAGACAAAACGACCAGCAGCTAAAATCTCCAATTTCGAGCAGAAGCTGCTCCGGGGAAATAACCATGCAAACCATGATTCCTTTTTGCGCTGGCAGTCGCGCGATTCGATGGGCTTTGGTGGGCTTGATCGCGATGGGGGGATTGTCGAACATTACCTCCGCGCAAGACCAGGACCAATCGAAGCCCGTAGAGTCCGACTATTACAAGCTCACCCCGCTGCCCATTCCAGAGCATATTGTGCTCGAGGCAGGCGATTCAGAGTGGCTGCCCGACGGACGGTTGGCGGTTTCTTCCCGACGCGGCGATATTTACCTGGTGGAGAATCCGCTGGCCGAAGACCTCGATGAAGTGCGGTTTAAGCTTTACGCCGAGGGCCTCCACGAAGTGTTGGGCCTGGCCTACCGCGATGGCTGGCTTTACGCCACGCAGCGCGGCGAGGTTACCCGTCTTAAGGACATCGATGGTGACGACAAGGCCGACGTGATCGAAACCGTCAACGACGACTGGGGAATCAGCGGCGATTACCATGAATACGCCTTCGGCTCGAAATTCGATTCCAAAGGCCAGCTTTGGGTTACGCTTTGCCTGACCGGTTCGTTCAGCAGCAACACCAAATTCCGCGGTTGGTGTTTGCGGATCACGCCCGACGGGAAATCCATTCCCACTTGCAGCGGCATTCGTTCGCCCGGCGGCATGGGCATGAACGCCGACGAAGATGTATTTTTCACTGACAACCAAGGTCCCTGGAACGGCACCTGCAGCCTCAAGCACTTGGCGCCGGGGCACTTCATGGGGCATCCCGCCGGCAATCGCTGGTACGCCGACGCCATGAACATGGGCCCCGTTCCCGCCGAGCCCCAAAGCGGCAGCCGCATCATGACCGAGGCCGACAAGATCCCCGAGTTTATGCCGCCGGCCATCTTGTTCCCTTACAAGAAAATGGGACAGTCCGCGGCCGGCGTCGCCTGCGACACCAGCGGAGGCAAGTTCGGGCCCTTCGAAAAACAACTGTTTGTGGCCGACCAAACTTTCAGCACCGTCATGCGCTGCTATCTGGAAAAGGTGAACGGCCGATATCAAGGCGCATGCTTTCCTTTCCGCGAAGGCTTCGGTTCCGGCAGCTTGTCGGTGCTGATGACCAAGAGCGGAGCCATGTTTGTTGGTGGAACCAATCGCGGCTGGGGTTCGCGCGGCAGCAAACCGTACGCCCTGGACCGCCTCACCTGGACCGGCAAGGTACCCTTCGAAATTCATGAAATGCGCGCCAAGCCCGACGGGTTTGAACTCGCCTTTACCCAACCGGTCGATGCGGCCACAGCGGGCGACCCTGCCAGTTACACGCTGGAAACGTACACCTACATCTACCAGGCGGCGTACGGCAGCCCCGAGGTGGACCACACCCGGCCCACGATTAAACGCATCATGGTCTCCGCGGACGGCAAGTCGGCCAGGCTCTATGTAAATGGCTTGCAGCGAGGCCACGTGCACGAACTGCATGCGGCTGGCGTTCGCTCAAAAGCAGGGCTCCCACTGCTGCACGCCCAAGCGTATTACACGCTGAACAATATCCCGGCCGATGAGCATTGATGGATCAAAACAGAGATTCTTGGGTGACGTGCCTTGTACTATGGCTTTGTTCCCCGGAGGCACGACTCTCAAAAAGATGGCTTGATCGGCGCGGTCGTTTTCTGGCATCCTCTTTTGATCTCACTCGTGCAGAAATCGTTGGCGCCTGAAGCGCGGGCCCGCACCGCAACTTGCGGCAAACTCCCACGCACCTGGCAACCAGATGTGCCAACCGCGTATTTCCCGAAGGTCTGCGGGTAATCTAACTCAGTTTGGCAACTTTCGCCGCGGCCATTGGTCGATAGAGTCACTTCGCGCCCAGCGCTGCTCGGTTACAATTCACACTCAGAGCCGTACGACTCTTGCAGCATCTACACGCTTTGACAATCACCGCGCTCCCGCCTTCCAAAAGGGCGACGCGACTCCCCCAACGCAAATGGAATAGGACGGATCGATGACGACTGCGGAGCAACCCCAGGTTAAAAAAGTTCCCACGCGCAGCGAAGTAAACGAGGGCGATCGCTGGGATCTGTCGAGCCTTTATCCGAGCGACGATGCTTGGGAAAGCGATTTTCAGAAGTGGGAAACACAGATTCCCACGTACGAAACTTTCCGCGGCACGTTGGCGGGCGGCGCCGACGCCATCGCCCGCTGCCTGAAGTTCGACCTCGACTTTGACCGGCTGGGCGAGCGGTTGGGAACGTACGCCTTCCTGAAAACAGCCGAAGATACCGCCAACAGCACCTACCAGCGGATGCAAGCCCGGTATCTGAACGTGGCGTCGAAGGCGGGCCAGGTTGCCAGCTATATTCGGCCGGAGATCATGGCGATCGACACCGCCGCCATGGACGAATTCCTGCAGTCCCAATCGCTCGCGCCCTACAGGTTGTTGCTCCAGCGCATTTTGCGATACAAACCCTACACGCTGAGCGACAAAGAAGAAAAGCTCTTGGCGATGCAGGCGGAGATGTCGGCCGCGGCCGACCAGGCATTTCGTCAGTTGAACAATGCCGACCTTAAGTTTGGAGACCTGGAAGATGAAGACGGCCAGCGGATCGAGTTGAGCCACGCTTCGTTTTCCGCCTTGCTCCAATCGCCCAACCGTGATGTCCGCCGCCAGGCATTCCATCAGTATTACCAGCAGTTCGAAGGCCACAAAAACACCCTGGCCGCCACGCTCAACGGTTCCATTCAGCGCGACATTTTCTATGCCAAAGCTCGGGGATACGACAGCGCGTTGGCTGCGGCCCTGTTCGCCGACGATGTTCCCCAGGCGGTGTACGACAATTTGATCGCCGCCGTGCGAAATCACCTTCCGGCCGTGCACCGGTACTACGACCTCCGCCGCCGGGCGATGCAGCTCGCGGACATACACCACTACGACACTTACGTGCCGATCCTCAGCGATCTCAAGGTGGAATACCCCTGGGATCGGGCGGTAGAACTGGTGATCGATTCGCTTTCCCCGCTGGGAGAGGAATACTGCAGCGCCTTGCAGCAAGGTTTGCGCGGCCGCTGGTGCGACCGCTACGAAAACCAGGGCAAGCAAAGCGGGGCCTTCAGTTGCGGCAGTTTCGATGGCGAACCCTACATCCTCATGAACTACCAGCAACGCGTGCTCGATCACGTGTTCACGCTCGCGCACGAAGCGGGGCACTCCATGCACTCGTACTATTCGGCGCGGCACCAACCGTTCCAGTACTACAATTACGTGATTTTCGTGGCCGAAGTGGCCAGCACCTTCAATGAGCAACTGCTCAGCCGCCACATGCTGGCCAACGCCCAGGACGACAAGCAGCGGGCGTACCTGATCAACCGCGAGATCGACGCCATCCGCGGCACCGTGGTGCGGCAGACCATGTTCGCCGAGTTTGAAAAAATCGCCCACGCCATGGCGGAAGCCGGCGAACCCCTGACTGTCGAAAGCTTTGCCAAGACCTACCAGGAACTGCTCAGCGCCTATTTCGGGCCGCAGTTTGCCATCGACGACGAACTGCGTTTGGAATGTTTCCGCATCCCGCATTTCTATCGGGCGTTTTACGTCTACAAGTACGCCACCGGGTTGTCGGCGGCGGTCGCGCTCAGCCAGCGCGTATTGAGCGGCGGCCAGCAAGAGTTGAACGATTATCTCGGTTTCCTCAAGGCCGGTTGCTCGAAGTTTCCGCTCGAAATCTTGCGCGACGCCGGGGTGGACATGGCCAGCCCCGAACCGGTCGAAACTACGCTCAAGTATTTTGGCAAGTTGGTGGACGAGCTCGAAGGGCTGCTGGCCCGCATGTGATCCCACGTGCGGCGTCTCTCCGGAAACCGCACCGGGGGGACCGAAATCGTGGCTACTTTCCCCAGGGCAAGTGTCGTTTCAGCAGCGGCCGCTGGCGCGCAATCGCATCCGCCTACCTCTCAATCGTAAGTAGGGTTTCCTGTCCTGGTTCGATTCTGACTTTTTCCACGGTGACAAGCCCCCGTTCGTCGGCGGTAACCTGGCCGGATCCTCCGGCAGAATTGCTCCACTGAAACGTTTCACCCGGCCGTGGTTTGAACCGTTGACGCCGTCGCGGTGTCACATCCACGGTCATCGGTTCTTGAGCCAAGTCGTTGGCGAGTTTTACGGACCAGTGGTTCGCCTCGTCGCGGACATCGTTCCAGCGAAAACCGAGATTGATGCCGCCGACCAAATCACCGTCGTCGGGGTCGCCGTTGCCCAGGTTGTCGTCGAGCGAACTGTTGCCCAGGGCAGGATAGCTGCGATTCTTGGCAAAAAGTTCGGGCGGGTAATATTTGTCGATGAGTTGCTTGGCCTGCCCACCACTGGAATGATTGCCATTGTTCCAAGCGAAGGCGAAACCGTGTCGCGCCGCGGTCATGGCCTTCACCATATCGATGTGCTCTTGCCAGGTGGCGTAGCCGTCGTGTCGGCCGCACGCCCAGCCGAGAAAGGGAAGGTCTTCGTGGTGTTGGGCGGCGAATTTTGGTCCGTCCACGCGATCGTAGTAGGCTGTTTTCCCATCGGCCATGAGGGCGCCATTCGTTCGGTCGAATGCTCCCGAAAGTGCAACCGCGGGCACTCGGCGGACCCGGCCAACCACCGGATAAACCGCGGAGAACAATTCCGGATGCCGGAAACCCACATTATTCGATCCGACGCCTCCTGACGAACTGCCGCCAATATGCACGGCATTGGGGTCGGCCTGGTAATGCTCGACGACCCACTTCGTAATCCATAGCACCTGGTTTTCGGTGAATGGATAGACACGCGGCTCGGCGTGCTGCGCGCCTTGCGGCACGCACAAATAGCCGAACCAATACGACTCCATCGCTCGGCGGCCGCTGGGATGTTCCACGGCATCCCGCAATCGCAGAAACAACAGGTGGCCGTGCTTGCGGCGATATTCCAAAACGGAAAAGACGCCAGGCAAACCATCGCGGTAGCCCATCTCCGGCGTTCCAAAATAGAGATAATAGTCCCCATAATCCCCGGCTCCCCCGCCTCGCGACTGGCTGCCGTGCAAGGCAACTTGGAGTGGCAGATTCTTCGCGCCGGTGAGCTGGGTCGAGCCCACATATGGTCCGGAGCGCTCCCGGGAATCGTAAAGCTTGATCGGCTGGATCGGCCCCGGCCGTTCTTCGACGGCGATGGTGGTTGCGCTCTTGCCGGGAACAATGGTGCTCACCGGTTCGAACTGCTCATCGGTCGCCACCACGGCATAATAGGAGCGGCCAGGCTTGAATACAGTGCGAACCGCAACGCCGCTCCAGGCAGGCAAGGGTTTACCACCTTCTTCAATAACGGCATACGGTTTGGCCGGATCGAGTCGCTCCTCCATGTTGAAGGCTGAGCCGTACAGTTTCGCCGAGTTATTCAACACGCCCTGGTAACACAACTCGGCTTGGACCAGATTCTCGGCGCTAATCGGTTGGTCTGAGCGGTAAAGACTGTAACGGAATCTGGCCCCCGCTTCTCCTTCCGCGGCATCTTTCCAGGTCACGAAGGTTTGCCCGTTTCGGTAAACGGCCTGAATGCAGGTCACCTCGGCCGTACTCCCCGCGTTGGCCAGCATCAACACAAGAGGCAGCACATGGGCGAACGCTGCCTGAGCTGGGCCCTTGCCGGCGGATACCGCAAGGCTTGATCGGGCGACCGATGACCGCATTGGGAGTCCTCCGTTGAGTAAGCCGGCCGGTTTTGTCGCAACTTACTTCTCGCTGCCAATACACCAGAGGTGCTTATGCGTGCGGATGAAAATGTCGCCGCCGGATATCGCGATGGAAGCGTTCGTGGGCTCGTTCAATTGGTTCAGGGCAAGATGCTCGTAAGTCGGGCCAGCCGCAAATACCGATGTGGCGCCAGACTTGTCCGTGATGTAAATCCTCCCGTCGGCGTATACGGGAGAACCCCAGGCCTCCTTGCCGCCAGGGCGAGTTTCGATTTGCCCTTTCCAAAGTTCTTCACCGGTTTTCCATTCGTAGCAACCCGGCACGCCGACATTGCTGTACGTATAGAGGTAGTCTCCAAATACGACCGCAGTGCTGATGTACATCGAACCCAGTTGGTAGCGGAGTCGGTCTCCGGCAATGTCGCCGCTGCCGCCTAGTTTGAGGACGTTCTTGCCGTATAAAGCCAATCCGTCCACGTGGAGCGGCGAGGTATAGCAATAATTGCCCGCCATCCGCGCGGCAGTCCACAACTCCTTTCCTGTCAGCGGATCGTAGCCCTTGAGCGCATGCGGGACCGCAAAGATGAGCTGATCGGCTTCGCCAACGCGTGCGATGATGGGTGTGGCCCACGAACCGAGAAACTTTCTGCTCGTGATTCCCGTGTCGCCGCCCGGTTCTGGTGTTTCCCACACCTTTTCACCCGTGTGCTTGTTAAGCGCGACGAGAAACTGCCGTTCACCAGGGCCGCACCATTGAATACACAAATCGCCATAAAGAATGGGCGACGCCGCGGTGCCCCACAGGTGCTCCAGTTTCCCCACATCGTACTTCCACAATTGTTTGCCCTCGAAGTCGTAGCACACGATTCCTGCCGAGCCATGGCTGGCAATCACGCGCTCGCCGTCGGTAACCGGCGACGCCGAACAGAAGGGATTGGTCGGGTGGGTAATTTCCGGTTCGACATAGACCGTATCTCCCTGCCACAACATTTGGCCATCGCCGCGACGAAAACACATCACCGAGCGTTTTGTGGAAATCGCGTAACCGCCCGCGGACGAACCACCGGCAAACTCGTTGGGCACCCGGGGCGGCCACTGCGTAGTATCCAGAGCTTGGGTAATAAACACCCGATCGCCCCAAATGATCGGCGTCGAGTTGCCAGGGCCCGGCAGCGGAACTTTCCAGCGGACGTTTTCCGTCGGGCTCCATTTCAAGGGCAGAGCTTTTTCGGTGCTGACACCCTGGCCAGTTGGTCCGCGCCAACTGGGCCAGTTCTCCGCCAGCACCGGCCCAGGCAGGCTCATTCCGACCAGGAGAATTGCGGCAAGTTTCCCTGTAACTTTCATGTCTTTTCACTTCCCCTCAGCAGATGTTGCGGTGGCTCGTCATTCTCCGATGCTTCCAACCGCCGGCCACTCGTGCATGTTTCCGTCACGAGATCGTGTCTGTACCGTGCTGTCTTTGTACCCTGAATTTGCCGTCGCTTCCAATGTTGGCCGCGCCATCTGGCTGATTGGACAACACTTCGCTGCCGGCGGGCCATTAAGCCAAATAGGCCTCTGAATCGATGCCTTGCGTTGAAGACGCTCACGCACGATGCGTTGGAGATGCATCCCTGAAGGAAATTCCCGAAGAGGGCAGTTCGATCACCCAGCGTTCAATGATGTGCGAGGCGGCTCTCGACTTGATGCGAAGCTCAGAATTGCGTTTCAGCTCGTTCCGTGAAACTCCACGGCCTGGAAAAGCTGATCGGGCTCGATCGGCTTCGAAACGTAATCATCCATGCCGGCTTCCAAGCACTTCTCGCGGAAGCCCTTCAACGCGTGGGCGGTCATGGCGAGAATCTTCGTGCGCCGCGCTCGATCGCCCTCCAAACAGCGGATCAGCGAGGTGGCCTCGAAGCCATCGATTTCAGGCATTTCAACGTCCATCAGAACGATGTCATAAGCCTCTGCGCGGCATGCTTCTACTGCATCGCGGCCATTGTCCACGGTCACCACCTGATGTCCTCGCAACGTGAGAAGTCCCGCGGCAACTTCCTGGTTCACGGGATTATCGTCGGCCACCAGAATTCGCAGCGATCGAGGCGGTGACGCTGGAAGAGTTGATACGCCGGAAATCCCTCCCTCGCTGTTATAACTTCCAATCGCCGCGCGAAGGGCGTCCGCCAATTCGTTCAAGATCACGGGCTTGGTCAGGCACTGAGAAATGCCGTGTTCGCGGCAGGCCGCGGCAATATGCAGCTTGCCAGCCGGAGTTAAAGCCACCATGGTGCAAGGGGCGATTTCCGTTTGAGAGCGCAAAGTGCTCACGAGAGAAAGCGCATCCGTGCTGGTGACGTCGAAATCGATCACAACCAATGGGAGGCCGTCATCCATTTCGATCTGGCGATAAAGGATGTTCAGCGCCGATTCCCAGTCCTCTTCCACGGTGACGACCAAGCCGAGTTGCTCAAGCATGGATTGGCACGCCCGACGCGAGCTTGCGTTGGTGCTGAACAACAGCACCGGCAATTGGTGCAATGGGTCGACGTTGGTTGCCGGATTTTTGTGGGCGACCATGGCGGGAGCGAGTCCGCCGACATCCGTGCCAACGGGAATGGTGAAGTGAAACGTGCTGCCATGCCCTAGTTCGCTTTCCACCCAGATTTGGCCCTGCATCAAATCGACGAGTTGTGCCGAGATGGCGAGCCCCAGCCCTGTCCCGCCATAACAACGCGTGGTCGATCGGTCGGATTGCCGAAAGGCTTCGAAAATGGTCCCATGCCTATCTGCCGGAATGCCAATTCCAGTGTCGTGGATCGCGAAGTGCAGGCGCGATTGACCTGAACGAGAAGTCGCGGTCATGTCCACGCGAACGACGATCTCGCCATGGGTGGTGAATTTGATGGCATTCCCAACCAGATTGACGAGCACTTGCCGCAGGCGGCTAGGATCGCCCACGATTTGTGGGGGCACATCGCAGCCGACATCGCAAATAAGTTCGAGTCCCTTTTCGGTGGCTGAAACCGCCAGCACGCGGACGGCGTCGCCCACGGTTTCACGAATCGGAAAGGAAATCTGCTCCAGTTCCATCCGCCCGGCTTCGATCTTGGAGAAGTCGAGGATGTCGTTCAGCAGGGCCAACAACGACCTCGCCGACTGCTTGACGATTCGCAGGTAATTTCTCTGCTGATCGTCGACCGCCCCTCCCAGGGCCAACTCCGTCATGCCGATGACGCCATTCATGGGTGTGCGGATTTCGTGGCTCATGGCCGCCAGAAACCGGCTCTTGGCCTGATTGGCGGTTTCTGCTGCCTGCTTGGCAACCGAGAGCTGCTCTTGGGTTTGACGGAGTTCCGTGGCGACGCGTTCAAGTTCCTGATTCGAAACTGCCAGTTCGTGCGCCCGAGATTCCAAGGCCAAAGTACGATCGGCAACGCGACGTTCCAAGGTTTCGTTCAATTGTTGCAACTGCGCGAATCCTTCCGCATTTTCCAGGGCCGCACCGGCGATCGTGGCAATGAAATCGGCTAACCGCTCCTCATCGGCCTTGAACAGGCCCACAATCTGCTCATGTATGGCGTACAAGCAAGCCACGGGGGTCCCACGAACATGGATCGGCACGCACAATGAAGAACGCAAACCGGCTCCCGCAGCACTGTCGCTACTGACGAGCGGCCGCTCTTCGACGAACGCCACGGGGCGTCGCGTTTCGAGCGATTGCCGAACCATCGCCGTGTGAACGCGCACGTCTGCGGAGAGCTGTTCCCGATTCAATAGACAATCATCGTCCTCATTTATGCATGTCTCGCCGCGGGCAGTTTCTGGAAGCGCTGAAAGCTGCAGCACCCAGCATTTTTCTGCGCGCAACAGGCGCAAGGCGGCAGTCCGGGCTTCCTCGTAAATTGCTTCCATCGATAGGGCCGAGGCGATCAGGCGACCCGAATGCAATACCGTATCAAACCGATCCGTGAGGCTTAAGCTGGCAGCGGCCGGCATGCTTCCATCGTGAACCTCGTTGTGCAACTCCACCTCAGTGAGAACTGCTTCAGCTTCGGCCAGGTTGGCATCGGGTTCGGGCCAGCCGAGTTCGCGGCCGAGTTTCGCGACCGCCAAGATTGTGAGTGCATGTTGATGCCGGGCTTGATGCTTGCGGGCAACCGACAAGCTGCGCCGAAGCGCCCTTCTCGCGCCGATCACCCGCCCTTGCATGGCCAGGATCAGCCCCAGTTCGCGGTACGCCTGGGGCAAGTCATTCGCGCAAATGCGCGAAGAACGAACTGCTTTCTTCGCCGCGGATTTGGCGCGTTTGAGCAAAGCTCGACGTTCAAACGGGGTGTAGTTATTTGCGAGTTCGGCCTGATGGCGCCAAGCCGTGGCGGCCCAGGTTAGCAAGGGCAAGGTGTAGGCATTCTTAACGCCAGCCCGAAAGACCGCCGCGATGGCGTCTTCCATGATCTTAGCCGCGGCCAGCGAGTCGCCTGCCCCCAACAGCCGGATGCCTTCGGCCAGCAGCACCTGCGCCGCTCCTTGCGCGTCGTGGCGGTCGCGGTTCAGTTCGCGCTGCAGAACACTATCGGGCACCATCCCGCCGGTTGCTCTCGCCCAAACGTCGAGAATGATTCCCGAGGCCAACTCGTCGCCTGTCTCCAGCCCCGACTGGTGGTTAAGCCGGGCTTCCTCCAGGGCTCCGCGAAGATCCCCCAAGTGATAGAGCGATGCTGCGATCTGGTACCGTGCGATATGCACCTGCCAGTAGTCGCCCATTCTTTCCAGCAGTCGAATCGCTTCCCGGCATCGGTCGACGCTTTGACTGAATCTCGACGCCGCGTAGAGCACAATGCCGTAATAATGCAATGATTGGCCTTGTCCCCACAGGTCTCCCAACTGCTGCCGGATGGCTAGCGACTTTTGCGCGTAGCGAATGGCGCGGCGGTGCATCGGCAACAGCGTGAGTGCCGGAGCGTGTTCAGAATATGCGTTCGCCAGCTCGCATGTGGGCAAGAAGCGTTCGCCCAAGTTCAAGCCGCGGAGGTGTGCCCACATTCCCACGATCACGCTGCGACAGTACCAACAGCCGTGCCCCAGTCCACTGAATAGGCGCAGTTCGAGTTTTTGCGAATCATTAGGAAAATTTTTGCGCCGATGCACGAACAACCAAGGTAGCACCGTATGCAACGCCTGAATCAGGATTTCCCACAACAGCAAGGCAATAAATACCCATTGCCGGCGGGGAACGAACCGTCCTAGAGTTCGTAAGGCAATCTCATACCCGCGAATTGCGGATTCCATATCGCCGCGTTTGAATGCAAGTTCGGCAATCTTGCCTCGAATCTGGGCTTTCGCGTACGAACTGGTGGCCAGCATCGCGGCCCGCTCAAAGAGTGGGCCGGCGGCATCGTATCGCCCGCGCAGCATCAGCACTTCGCCCAATCCCTCGAGAATGCGGTATTGAGTTTCCACATCTGCCGAGTCGGCGCCGCGTTCGGCAATGCGGTATTGTTGTTCCGCAATTTCCAAAGCGTGTCGGGCACGGGCTTGTTCCGCCGCCTGGATCGCATAGGGGAGCGCCGCTTTAGCTTCTCCCGCGGCATCAAAATGGTGAGCCAAGTCAGAAACACGAGTTGGTGCCTGCTCCAGAAGATGCCGGGCGACCCGACGATGCAATTCACGTCGCGCATCATCCCCATGTCGCTCAAGAAGTGCCGATCGAATGCGATCGTGAACAAACACGCATGTTGCACCATCGGGCCGCACCCACACCAATCGGCGTTGACGCGCGACATCGAGTGCAGCAATGGCTTCGGGAGCCGTCAGATTGAGTAGTTGCGCAATCGTGTGCAACTCAAACTCTTTGCCCAACACGGCCCCCGATGAGAGCAGTCGCAGAGTGTCGGCAGACAAGAGCTCTAAACGCCGCGTCAGAAACGAGGCCGCGTAGCTGGAAGACTGCACGTCGGACAGCGCAATGTTCTCGATTTGCCAACCATCGGCCTGCGGAACCAATGCCGCCGTCTCCACCAACCCGCGCAAGATTGCAGATGCCATGAATGGGCTGCCATCGGCGAGCTGTACAACCAGGTCGACGACCATCCCAGGCAGTGGGCCGGCCATGGACTCGATCAGATACCTGACTTCTCCGGGGTTGAAAGGCGCCAGGTTCAAGTGAATATGTGGCGACAAACGGCGCAAGAGATGATCCGGTGGTACCTCCTCTGCGCGGAACGCGGCAATCACCATCGCTCTTCTTGGGAACGTTGTCCCGGGAGCAACCGCCTGCCAGCGGCGCACCAATTTATGCGTGAGTTCGTCCGCCCACTGACAATCATCCAGAATGATCAGGGCAGGACGGTGCATTGTGCCAAGCACGTCAAGGAATAGCGCCAGTGCTTGGATCGAGCGTTGTTCGCCGGCTGCTTCCGGACCTTGTATTTGCGACGTAGTCACCGAAAGGACGTTGGCCAACTTGGGAAGCGCCGCAAGCAGGGCTTCGGCATGCACTCCCAAACGTTCTTGCACATGCAGCGCCAGGCCGGGTTCACTGTTGCACGCCGACAAGAAACCTTCCACCACTCCATCCAATAATTGGAACGGCTGCCGGGCGACTTCCGCCGTAGCTTGTCCGCGGAGCACCCAAAATCCTTCGCAAACCGCGCGCTGCGCGGCTTCTACCAGCAGCCGCGATTTTCCTGAGCCCGACTCGCCCTCCAGCAGCACCAGCCCCCCCCGCCCCAGATGCGTCAGTTCCAACTGGCGATCGAGCTGCTGCAATTCCTCCCTGCGTGCAACGAACGCCGGCTCGGTCAGCGAATCGCGACGGTCGCATGCTCCAATGACGATTTCCGGGTCGGCGTCGCCGGCATCCAGGGCTTCCGAAATCAACTCCAAATCGGCAAGGACAGCTTCCGCCGATTGGTATCGATCGCGAGGATCCTTCCGCAGCAGCCGCTGAATAAGATCATCGACAGCGCGCGGCACCACAATTCCCAGGCTGCGCAATTCGGGCGCCTGAGCCGTCATTTGTGCAAACAATATCGCCCCGACGCTATCGCCCAAGATTGGCGTGCGACCAGCCAGGCAATGAAAGAGTGTTATTCCTGCTGAAAATAGATCAGACGACTCCTCATAATCGTGATCGATACTGCCGGCCTGCTCGGGCGACAGATACAGCGCCGTCTCCAAACTGTGGACACTCGATGGCGCTTCCGCATCGATGGCATGCACGGGTCCAAAGTCGATCAACACGGCCTGGCTGAGCGGCGTGGACTTGTCGACTACGATGTTTGTGGGACGTACTCCGCGATGATATACACGCTGCCCGTGCATGTCTCGCAGAGCTGAGAAGATGGCATGGGCCACCGTCAGCGACTCGCGCAGACTTAGAGACTCTTGTTGCAAACGTCTTCGGAGTGATATCCCGGGTATGTAGCTTGCAACCAACACAAAATCGTCTTGCTCATATCCGGTATGGAGCAGCGCTGGTAGCCAGCGACTGCGAATGCGGCGCAGCAGCGATGCCTCATGCTCGAGCCTCATCAAAATGCCAACGGGCCAGGCAGGGCGGGAAATTGCCTTAATGATGACCTGCTCGTCATTCTGCCGATCAATACCTAGCCACGTTTGAACTCCCTGCCCCTCATTAAGTAACGTGCGGCATTCAAATCGATCCGCCACCACCGGATTTACGGCCGTTTCGCCGGCGATCCTACCTTGTCCGGTGTCGAGCGTCGTGAGCATGGCTATCTAGGTGCGGATCCTAATCGGGCGCGTTAAAGCAAGACTCGCGCCAAGAACAGGGCGACTTCTGCATCTCAATAACCGTACCTGAAGGGGATCGCAAAGATTGGCGTGGAAGCGATCGGACCAGAATCTACCTGTCCCAATGAAATCTAGCTCACCGGAGGATCGAGTGTTTTGAGGACCCCCACTGGTAATTGGGATGGATTACGAAGAATTTGCGGATCGATTGCGAGCATCAGGCCAAGCGACTCTGTTGCCAATCGCTTGTAGGTATGGAATCGCCATCTTCTACGTACTTTACGCAGGCCTACCCCCTCTCAACGGTGATATGGCCAGCCAGTCCCCTTATGCGTGGGGGGGGACTCAAAAAAATGTGGTCAACCCCCCCGAAAAAATTGGTAAATGAATTGACATCCTCAAATTGGATACACAGAATCCATCCCATCATTTCGGTTGACGTGTCGCAACGCTCACTTTCTGCATAAACGATGCGGCAGTCCATTTGACTTAGACCGCACATTCGCTCTGCTTCTATTTCTGGCTCGAGTACGGACCATGCTTTCCAAACTGGACATTTTCTTCGCCAATCAGGTGACGGAATTCACGGCAAGACTGGCGGGGTTGGAGCGGCGCATCGCCTCGTCCGCCACGCCGCGGCAAGACGCCAACCTCGAAGATTTGACTTCTGCGATCACTGAGTCGCGCCACGCATGCCGTCGCATTGAGATGATGCTTTGTGACGAGCCGGAATGGCTTCAAGACGTTAAACGTCGGTTCCGCGGCCAGATTGCCAGATGGTTTAACCAAAGCTGGTTCATGCAGAGGGCATTGGCAAAGCCCCGTGGATACCCGGGCGACTACGAGTTGCTTTCGGCAATCTACGACGGCGTCCCGAAGTCGACCGGATTCGGAGGCTATCTCGACCTGTATTTTCTGAATACCGAATTGGGCCGGGCCGTGCCCGCCCGCCTCTACAGTTTGCAGCAGTTTCTGATGGACGAACTTTCATCGCGACAGGGCGAGGTTTCGGTCCTCAATGTCGCGTGTGGACCCCTGCGCGAACTCATGTGGGGCCTCGGAACAAAATTGCCTAGCAAGACTCGATTCATTTGTATCGACGCGGACCGCGCCGCGCTACAGCATGTTGAGGGGCAGGTTGCGAAATTCAATACGCCGCAGGTGGAGGTTACCTGTGAATACTATAATGCGCTTCGAATGAGCAACTCCGCGGCTAGTGTGCGGAAGTTTGGCCGATGCGATATTATTTATAGCGTTGGCCTCTGCGATTACATTCCCGACAAGCATCTCATTGGGATGCTGAAAGGATGGAAAGAAACGGCATCGGCAGACGGTGTGATCTACGTGGCATTCAAGGACGCGCGCCAGTACGATCAAATCGAATATCAATGGCACGTGGACTGGAATTTCTTTCAGCGGACGGAAGAGGATTGTTGGCGACTGTTCAAGCAGGCAGGGTACAATCTGAATGGGCTGGAAATGTCTCGCGATGCGACCGGCGTTATCATGAATTTTTCCGCACACCTGAAAACCCCGACCATCGCCCGCGTGGACCTGCCGGATCGCACTCAAGCGGGGCCGCACGCAACAAGTCGCGAGGAAGAATCCGTCGTCCGTCCCGGCGATCAAGCCGACTAGCGTCGCTGCGTTGCGTCCGGCAGCGCCGTCGAGTCGCGTGGCTGGCGAAGAGCGAAGGCGACTATGAATACACGATTGTCGTCGGGGCGGGCATTAAAAACGCCTCATGATTCCGACATTAATCGCGTGAGATTGGGCGCCGTGCTCGCTGCCGTCGAAATCTCCGCCGATGAAGTCGCTTGTCGCCACCCGGCGATCGCGCCCAAACATGTACATGTAAGATACGTCTAAATCCCATTGAAACAGAGACCAGCTATAGCCCGTCGAGAAGCCGTGTTCGAGCGTTGCCTGGATGAACGGCGTTAGCGTGCCGTCGGGGATCGGGTTTTGGTGATAGACATAGCCGAACCGGAGTGCTTGGCCGTCGTTGAACTTCCGCTCATAGCCTGCTCGCACCGACAGGGTGTCTCGCCATCGAAGCGGAAAATTCTCGTGGATCAGCGGTGGGAACAAGACATTGTCGGGATTCGTCAGTCGAATGCCAAAGTCGTCAAAGGCGCCAGACCAGTCATACCACACGAGGTCACAGGACACGATTCGGTGGGGGCAGATCTCTTGTCGTATGCCGCAGGCAACGGATTGGGGCCACGTCATATCAACACGGGTGTCGTATACGGTATCTATGGGAAGGGGGCCTGGCAGCCCAATTCTGGTGTGGCCGTCCAAATGAAATCGGCTATCGCTCTGATAGGTCACCCCGAGAGTGGTGGTTTCGGTCAGTTGATACTGGAGTCCGACCGACCAGACCAACGCCGCACCCGTTGCCTGAAGATCAAGAAATGTTGGCAGTCCCGGAGCGTCGGGGCCTTGCAGCACATATGGTCCTTCCAGTTCCGCGTGCGAGATGCCAACTCCCAGCGTACCCCCGATGGAGAGTTGATCGGTAAGGCGGCAGGCCGCCGAGGGAAGCACTTTCGTAAGCATGCCGAACGACTTGTAATGCTGCGGGCCCAATCCCGGATAGGGTCCGTCCAATGTGTACCTTGCCGCAAACCCGGCCGGAGTGAACACGCCAAGGCCAAAAGCAAACAGGTCGTCTTCGGTTCGCCGAATCAGAGAGAATTGCGGCAGTGGAGTGGCTTCGGTAATCGATGTGCGGGTGTTCTGCGGATCGGAGTACTCGAAGTCGGTAATCAGCACATCAACTCCGACTTCAAATAGGCCGCGGCTCTCAATATTGACCGCAGCAGCCGGATTATCGAAGAGAATTGCCCCATTGTCGTTATGGGCCACGTTGGTTCCGCCGCGGCCAATGGAACGCGGAGAGACGCCGTTCAAAAACAACCCGTCGCCAAGCGAATTTGCCGTTAAGAGGCTCCAGATCGTTAACCAGAGGATCTTGGATCTCTGTTTCATCTGCGACTCCGATGCCGACCTGGCGAAGAGTTCCTTCTCGACGCGAATCAACCGTTATGGCATGGCGACTGGACCGTGGGCAGCGAATGCAGTGCGCCCACCGGCACATAGCGGCTTGCGCCGATTGGTTCCGGAGAATGGGAGCAATTATTCAGGTTTGCCAGATCCGTGCGCCTTATAGCACCCATCGGCTTTGCGCCGGGGATTGAATCACGGGAATCTCGGTCGTCCGTTGACCGGCGTTGGCAAGATGCAGCCGACTTTAACGATTAGTCAAGCTGGGAACAGACCATGTCCGTTCCCGCTGGGCAGCTTGTCGGCGAGCAGACGTTGCGATTCTCTGTGGGCAAAATGATCATGCATGGCGCGAAAATCGGACTCCCGCCGCAAAAAGGCGTCGGTGACATCGGGATCGAATTGCCCGCCACGCTCTAGTTCGATCATCGTTACGGCCTCCTCGTGGCTGTACTCCCGTTTGTACACCCGCTTTACCGTCAGGGCATCGTAAACATCTGCCAGGGCCGCGATTCGCCCGCTAAGTGGAATGGCGTCTCCCGCGAGCCCGAAGGGATATCCGCGGCCATCGTACCGCTCGTGGTGGGTAAAGGCGATATCTCGTGCCATGGCCAGGAACTCAGCGCAGGGATATGCTTGGGCAACCTCGTCGAGCGCTTGGCCCCCGATCACGGCATGCTCTTTCATGATCTCAAACTCCTCCGGTGTCAAACGCCCTCGCTTGCACAACACGCGATCTGGAATTCCGACTTTTCCGATGTCGTGGAGAGGGCTCGTCAGGTAGAGGAGCTGCACGAAATCGCCGTCCACCACTGCGGCGAATTTCTCGCAACACGCCAGTTCTTCGCCCAAAATTCGGCAATACTCCCTGATTCGCTCCAGATGCGATCCCGTCTCCGAGTCACGCAGTTCAGCTAATCGAGCGAGCGCAAAAATAGTAGACTCTCGGCTCTCCACAGACATTCTGCGTTTCGCGGCATTCAACCGCGAGCGTAGCTCGTCGGGATAAAAAGGCTTGACCAAGAAGTCATCGGCCCCGGAATCGAGACCGCAGGCAATGTTATTGGAGCCGCCGCGCGACGTGAGGAGAATGATATATAAATAGTTGCTCCAGCGCCGCGCACGAACCTCCCGGCAGAGGTCCACGCCATTCATTACGGGCATTTCCCAATCCGTGATGACAAGTTGATAGCGGCCGGTGCGGAGTTCCTGCAATGCCTCGACGCCGTTTTCCGCCGTCGCGATCTCATATCCAAACTCTTGAAGAGCGTTGCCGAGAAGATCAACAGCGACGGAATCATCTTCGACGATCAGCACCTGCATGCGTCTAACTCCTTCGCCGAGATCGTGTGTTCACTCGTGGCAGGACACGGGAAACTTGGCCACGCACTCGACAAATCTCCGGCATTCGTTCTGCAATTCAACTAAACTCGGCGCAACATCGGTTCCGTTGCCCGACGCAACCTGTTCAATTTCGGCCGCGCATTCCCTCAAGCCATGGGCTGCAACATTCGCCGATGCTCCCTTGATGCGATGTGCCGCCAAAGCGGCCGCCGCCATGTTTCGGCTTTCTACGGCTTGCTCCAACTCTTCCACATCCAGTTCCAGCTGATGTCGGAACTTGTCCAGCACTCGGGCGGCAAAGTCGACTCTTCCCAGGCAGCGCTGCAACAATTCCTGGTTGTTGAACGCTTCTGGCCTTGGTCGACTGCTCGTTGGATTCATGAATCGTCCCGGCGGATGCTGAACTTAGTCGTAGAATTGCGCGACCGCTACAATCGATATGAGATGGGCAACCCATTACCTATCAAATATTTGAGAAATAACAGGAGCGGCTTGCGAAAAAATGCTTCAGATGAAGAGTCAGGTGGGCGGCACATCATCCATTTGGAATCTAGCTCTTAAACACCGCGGCGTCAAAGCGGAACACCGCACCAGCGCGGAATGCGAAATGCGACGCACAGTCCATCGTCAGGACGCTGCATTTGCCGTCCGACGAGGAAGTTGTCGGATTCTGGTCCCTGCCAGCGAAAATGCCAGATCTCGGTGCTTCTGCCCCTGCCGTCACAACCGGTAGCATCTGACCATTCGTTCTTGCGAGAACCGTTTTCTTGGCTTCGCGTTACAGAGTGCGCGGACTCGAATTGCCGCTCTTTCGCGATTGATGGCGTATGCTTTAGAACGCCACCCCTCGTTCGCACAATTGCGGGGACAATTGCGAACCAATGCAATTTCAGTGAATTCGCGTCGGGGGGGCGCGTCACCAACACCTCAACGCCTTGGTCGCGTCGCTCGGTAGGGAAACAAGCACACGGAATATGCTTGCTCCACATACAGAGCCAGATGCTCGCATTTCTTCGGGGACATGGTATGTCGGGAACACTGGCTAAGTCACCCGCTCGCGATGTGTCGCATGGGTTTGAGGGCATCCCGACGAACACTCGCGTGATCATTGTCGAAGACGACCAGACTACCGTGGATTTGGTGCGGGAACAGCTAGCATCTGTTGGAGTTGTCGACTTCATCGTGTGCCTCGACGGCCGCAAGGCCCTTGGCATGATCGACATGCTTTGCCCAGACGTTGTCCTTCTGGACATTATGATGCCGCACATAAGCGGCCTGGAAATTCTGCAGTCAGTCCGCGGCCGAAAGCATTTAATGCATTTGCCGATTATCATCCTCACGGCTATGGATGATACAACCACAAAGATTCGTGCACTAGAAATGGGGGCCAGCGACTTTCTGAGCAAGCCCATAGACTTTGTGGAACTGGCGCCACGTATCCGTAACGCGGTCGTATCCAAGTTCTACCGCGACGCTCTAGAAAGGCAGGCTTGGGAACTGCAAAGCCGTGTGGATGAGCAAACCGAGCGTCTGAGGGAGTCCTACGCTTCGCTGGAGAGAGCAAATCAGGTGCTTCGCCAGTCGTGCGAGGCCGCAGAAGACGCCTCGCGCGCCAAGAATGATTTTTTGGCCCGGATGAGCCACGAGATGCGTACCCCGTTGACAGCAATCATTGGGTTCGCGGAAGAATTGCTGGAGCAATCGAAGAACCCGCAGTCGACAGCAATGGTCACGACAATTCTGCGTAACGGCGAGCACCTGCTGCAATTGGTAAAGGACTTGCTCGATGTCGCGAAAATTGAACGTGGAAGACTAACCATCGAACGCGTGCCGTGCTCTCCCAACCTCGTACTCGAAGAAGTCTCTGCAATACTTCAACGTCAAGCGGGAGAAAAGGGAATTGAATTTACCATTGCCCAAGCTCCCGCCGTGCCTGCTAGCGTACGAACCGATCCAATCCGGCTCCAGCAAATCCTCACGAACCTGGTCGGCAATGCCATAAAATTCACGGATACAGGACATGTTGCGGTTGTCGTGGATCTTGTGGATGAGGACTCGCAGCCTAAACTTCTCTTTGAAATCAATGATACGGGTCCGGGAATACCGAAGGACCGACTCAACGACATATTCATGCCGTTCTTTCAGGTAGGTGAGGCAACGACGAGCAGGCATGGTGTCGGCTTGGGGTTAACGATCGCCAAATATCTTGTTGAAGAGTTGGGCGGTGGGATATCTGTCACCAGCCAGCCCGGCAAAGGAAGCACGTTTCGCGTTACGATTGCCACGGGCCCGCTTGAAGAAGGTGCTGTCGTCGCGGCGCCGGAGAGCGAAGACGCACGCCCCGCGCCGTCGCTCGCGCCGTATCGGATTCTGCTGGCTGAAGACGCCAGGGACACCCAACGACTGATCGAGCGCATTTTGAACAAGTTCGGGGCCGAAGTCCTGATCGTTGACGACGGTCTCGCGGCATGGGACGCCGTTGCTGCCTCCATCAATGAGCAGCGCCCCTTTGACTTAATCCTGACCGACGTGCAGATGCCGAAGCTGGATGGATACGAACTTACTCGGCGATTGCGCAGTTCTGGCTACACGGGCAAAGTTGTTGCGTTAACGGCGAACGCCATGGCGGGAGAGCGCGAGAGATGTCTTTCGAGCGGTTGCGATGATTACCTGACCAAGCCCATAGCCCGTTCGTTGTTGATGGCATCCATCGAGCGATGCCTCGAAGTAGAGGAACTGCCTCGAAATTCTGCTGCACACCCCGATGGCGGGTCAGGAGTCCATTAGGGCACGATGGATTGCCTGGCCTGTTCCCAACTTGTTGGATCCATTTCAAGGGGGCACCTATGGCAAGATGGTGCGGTAGAGGCCCCGATTATTCTTCCCATGGGGGGCCGCCTTCGCTCGAGTTTGAGCGATGCACGGTTCTTGGCTGTGAGGACGACTTGGGATCCTGGTAGCCGCTGTCGATGCCCCGCCATCGGGTCGGAGCTTCCAGCGGCTCGGGCTCTTCCTTCGAATCGTGGCCGGCTGGGATGCCCAGGAGCATGGCCAGCCATCTCACGAATGTCTTCATAGGCATAGTTCCAGTGAGGGAAAGCTGCGTGGACCGACGGTTGCCGCTGGACAGTCCACGCAAAGAGGATGAATTCAGCCCTGCCAGCGGCGGCAGAATTGGCCGATGTCGGTTATCGGTCCTACAGCACTTCGACCAGGCATCTGATGTGTCGGCGTGAGTTGGTCAATTATTTCGGTAACGCTGGGCGCTCAAGCCTTGGTCGAGCTGAGCGGCGATACGAAGACTTCAAGGAATCCGGACCAGGTCATGCGCCTGCCTCCAGGTCGCGGATGGCCTTTTTCAATGCCTGGATTTCGTCCTCAGTGACCTGATCCTTATTGAGCATGTTGAGCATCAGCGACGGCCAGGACTTGCGAAACAGTACTTGTTGCAGGTCACCTAGCACGGCTCGAGAAACCTCGTCCCGAGTCACGGCGGGACGGTAAACGAACGCTCTTCCCCGCTTATCGCGGTTAAGCACTTTCTTCTTGCGTTCCAGCAGACTGAGCGTAGTCATCACCGTGGTATAGGCCAATTCGCGGCTGAGATGATCGCACACATCTTGGACGGTCGCCTCGCCTAGACGCCACACGACATCCATAATTTCCAACTCGTACAGCGTAAGCCGAGCATCCATATTCAATCCACGGGCAAGACGGTCCAACGGAGCAGGGATCATCTGCATTGCAGGGGCATTCTAATATCGCAGACTGATTGCGGAAATGGCGACAACGCGACGACCACAATCGAGCGCATTTGGCCTTTTCTACTACAGGCATAGTTGTTAGCATCGCGGCATCCGAGGACAAGGCTCGTCCGTAGCACGAACCATGAAATGCGTCTCGCCGGAAATGAAGTCTTACACGGAGGTGGACTGTGCGACGAAGGCTTTCAGCTTGGCGAATATTGGCTCTGACTGGTGTCGCCGTCGCGACCTTGGGTTGGCCGGCTTCCGACATGGGCCGAGCGGCTGAGCCGGCAGTCGCTGGACAAGAACCGGTCAAGTATGCCCCGGGTGACATCCACTGCAGAAGCAGCCGTGTGGTGATTCACGTGGGAAAGGTGGGGCTGGGGCACGAGCATGCCGTGGTGGGGCTGTTGAAGTCCGGCTATCTTCGCCTGGGCGCCACGGAGCGGGCAGGAGAGTTGGTCTTCGACATGGCGTCGTTCCGAGCGGATACGGACGAGGCTCGCAAATTTCTGAGAATGGAAGGGTCCGTGGCGGAAGGGACGCGCCGCGAAGTCGATCAAAACATGCTCGGTAAGGACGTGCTTTACGTCACCAGATATCCCACGGCAGCGTTCGCGATTCGCTCGGCTCAGCCCATCGCCGGAAAGGACGGGAGTTATCTCCTGGAGGGAGAATTCACATTACGTGGGGTGACACGGCCGTTAAAACTTGCCGTTTATACCACCCGGCACAATTCCTGGCTTCAGGTGCGGGCCGGTTTCTCCATACTTCAATCCGACTTTGGCATCGTCCCATTCCGTAAGGCCTTGGGCGCTGTGGGAGTATCCGACCGCTTGCAGATCTGGGGCGAACTTTGGGTCGCACTGGGCAACGGATCGCGGTCGGTACGATTCGCAAGCTAACCCTGAATATGAACTCACTGGTCCTTCGCCAATCCCTGCAGGAAAAACCCATGATTGAGTGCCCTGTGGTCCGCAAGCCGTCCATCCGTTGGCACTACAACCTTGGGACCGTGTTCTACCGGCTGCTATGGGGGAAACACATTCATCATGGTTATTGGCATGCCGACGAATCGCCGCGAATCGCGCAACGTCAATTGACCGCCATGCTTGCCGAACGAGCGCAGATTCAGGGGTCGGAGCGAGTGCTAGATGTTGGATGCGGCATGGGAGCATCGGCCATTGACTTGGCCCGGCGAGGTTGCGTGATCACCGGATTAACGCTTAGCCCGCTTCAACGCTATTGGGCGAGCGTTGCTTCCATGTGCCATCGACTGGGCGGCCGAACTTCGTTTCACTGCCTGGATGCCGAGAAAGCAGAGTACTCCACCGAACAGTTTGACGTAATCTGGAGCATCGAATGTACGGAACACTTGTTTGACAAAGCAAGCTTTTTCCGCCGTGCGGCGGTTTGGCTTCGTCCTGGCGGGCGTGTTGCAATTTGTGCCTGGCTGTGCGGAGACACCGAGATGGACGCGAATCGGTGTAATCAAGTGAAGCGTGTTTGCGAAGCATTTCTCTGCCCATCGCTGGGAACAGGTGCCGACTATGTGAGTTGGTTCCGCGACGCGGACCTTGTCATCGATTCCTGGGAGGATTGGACACAGTCGGTGATGCAAACTTGGGAGATCTGTGAACGTCGCATTCGCCGATCCGGGATGCGCTGGCTCGCTCATTGCGTCGATCGAGACACCCGTAACTTTCTCAACAGTTTCGGCGACATCCTAGAGGCATATCGCAGCGGCGATATGAAGTATGGGGTATTTGTCGCGACGAAAGGCGATTCCTTGCCAGGCTCCTAAGCCGGTGCGCAGCCGGAACAGCAAAGTCGCCGCAGAATCGGCATCGAGCAACGTTTCGCGTTCTTCGCGGAATTGCTTCCGTCATGGATGAAGGAGGATCGTCGTGTCGCGCGCGATCGGTATCGTATTTGGTTTGGGCGTTCAGGTGCTGTTCGCAGTCACGGCCTGGGAACTGTTCCGGTTCCTTTGGGGAAAACTTTCACTTCCGGCCCAATCTCTCTGGCTCGTGCGCGACCTCAGCGGGCGTAGCCCGGATGCTCGCATCCGGTTCTTCTTGAGCCAAAACGTTGTATTGCGAGGGTGCATTCCCGTTCTGCCCTCGTGAAGTGCTAGCATCCGAGCGTCGTTCTCGCCACGCTCTCTGGCGTTCGGTTATCCTGCTCCCGTACGGAT